>Ga0066871_100102_pt1 | contig 72831 bp, 59 predicted proteins | sample CeladaPassage60B_FD_62209 | JGI IMG/M metagenome (GOLD analysis project Ga0066871, IMG submission 62209) | Cellulose-adapted microbial communities from the Joint BioEnergy Institute, USA - Passage3 60B | ecosystem: Engineered > Bioreactor > Continuous culture > Unclassified | place: USA...
CACGCCATTTTGCGTATGAATGCCCGAAAATCCAGTCTACTCAAGGGATGACGGGCATTTCATTTACCTAGCAACTGTCGAACTCGGGTTCAACTTCATGACATGATTCACTTATGGAAAGGACGATTGGATATGGAAATTCCGATTTCGGGATTTGTCGTTCATTCGGGGGAAGACGGCAGACATACGCACCAACTGTACATCACGCATTGGAACCAGCGTCCCGTGCATACGCATGACTTCGCCGGCGCCACTTCTTACGATGTCGGACACCGTCATCACTATGCCGGAAGAACCGCTCCCGCTCCGAGCGGCATCGACCATACGCATCGTTTCGAAACGGTCACCACTTTTGACGACGGTCACCGGCACCTCATCAGAGGCGTGACGGGCCCTGCCATCCCTCTGCCCGGAGGAGGCCACATCCATTATTTTGAAGGAGTGACCACGGTCGACGGGCGTATCCCTCACGCGCATATGTATCGAGGGCAGACCGGCCCTGCGATATGATCATCGCTTGTCACGAGGGATTCGAAAAATGAAGAGCAGCCTCTCCTCTCGAGGCCGGCTGCTCTCCTCCTTCCCGGTAACGGATTCTACAAACGCTTGCCGCGGCCTGCGGCTTCGGATGATTCTTATTCAAACGGAACCCATACGGCGCCATTCCTGGAACTTTCCACGCATTTGTCGATAAACCGGACGCCGCGGACTCCATCCCGCACATCCGGAAATTCCAAATCTTCTTCGGACAGCGGCAGACCGCTTTTCTTCTTCCATAACGCATTGGCAAACGACAAATACACGTTGGCGAACGCCTCATAAAGCCCCTCGGGATGCCCTCCCGGTATCCGGTTGTAACGGGCGGCCGTCTCCGTCATCTTGTCGCGTCCTCTGGACAAGATTTGCTTGGGCTCATGCAAATACGAAACTTTTAAATAATTGGGGTTTTCCTGCTCCCATTCCAGCGAACCTTTGGACCCGTAAATTCGGATTTTCAACGCGTTGTCGTGCCCGATCGCGATCTGGGAGCACCAATAGATGCCGCTTGCGCCGTTGTCGTACTTCAGCATAATGGAAGCGTTCGTATCCAACTGTCTTCCTTCCCCGAACACATCCAGTTTGGCGCACAACGATCGGATCTTCAATCCGGTCATGTACGACACGGTGTTTTCAATATGGCAGCCGATGTCGCCGACGCTTGTCGACTTCCCTTGCTGGGCAGGATCCAAACGCCATCCGACCTTGGCTCCTTGATTTTCAATCAGCTCCGTCAACCACTCCTGCGGGTATTCCGCCATAATCATGCGAATTTCGCCCAACTCTCCGTTCCGGATCAGGTCCCGGGCGTGTTTCACCATCGGATACCCGGTATACGGATAGGTTACGCAAAACAACAAATCTTTTTGTTGGGCGAGACGCGCCAATTCCTCCGCTTCTTCCGGCTCGATGGTCAACGGTTTGTCGCAGACGACGTGAATGCCGTGATTCAAAAAGGTTTTGGCGATGGGGTAGTGCAAATGGTTCGGCGTGACGATGACGACAAAATCGATGCCGTCTTCCCTCGCCGCTTCTTTTTGCGCCATTTCCTCATAAGTGCGGTAACATCTTTCTTCATCCAAGCCCAGCATTTTGCCGGTTTGCAAGGTGTTTTCATAATCGCGGGAAAACGAACCCGCTTTGAGCGCGCATTTTCCGTCAAATGCCGCAGCTTTGCGGTGAACATCCCCGATAAACGCTCCTTGCCCGCCGCCTACCATGCCATACGTTAATTTTTTCCCCGCTCCTTCCAGCTTTGCCGCATACACCATCTCCATCCCTCCCAAAATCTTCTTCCTATTATCACGTTATATCGCTATGGACCCGACGTCAACAGGAATCATGGCGCCGGACATGTCGGATGCGTCAACCCGCCGACGCCGCCCTTACCGGTCGCTCTTACAGCGCAGAGCATACCCGTAAAACGAACATCCCGCAGCTTCCCGGAACGCCGCGTCGTTTCGCTCTATTTGAAAGCCCCTTCCGTCAACCCGGCGATAATGTGCCGCTGCAAGAAGCCGTACAGGAGGATAATCGGCAGCATGGTGATAAAGAAGCCCGCGAAAGCCAAATTATAGTCGAACGAATATTCGCTCTTAAAATTGTATATGAACAATGGGAGCGTCCAATAATCGGGATGACGGTTCAACACGACAAGCGGCAGCAGAAAATCGTTCCACACCCAAAGCGCGTTCAAAATGAGCAGCGTGACGATGATCGGCCGCATGAGCGGATAAATGATGCGCACAAACAATTGTCCGATCCCGCATCCGTCGATTTTGGCCGCTTCGTCCAATTCCAGCGGAATGTTCTTGAGAAACCCGACGCAAAGAAATACGCCCTCGGACAAAGCCAACATAAGATGCATCAAAATAAGGCCGTGCTGATTCAGCAAATGCAAATTGAACAAATGCCGGAAAATCGGCAGCATGATCGTCTGAAACGGAACGAAAATGCTCGACAAGATCAGCGCGTACAACAAACGGTAATGCCGTTTGTGATAATTGCGCGAGATCGCGAAGGCGGCCATCGGAATGACGATCAACATCAGCAAGACGGACACGCAAGTAATATAGACGGAATTGGTCAAATACGTAAAAAATCGTTTTTCCCGAATGACCTCTTCAAAATTGCCCAAATACAGCCGCGAAGGCAAGCTGAAGAAATGTTGCGCCGATTCGGCCGGCGTTTTCAAAGCGACCGTGATCGTTACGTACATCGGCACCAAAATGAACAACATGCCGACGACCAATACCGCGTAGCGGAGGATCAGCGGAAGCGGGCGATAGCTCACAGTTGACCCGCCTCCTTTCGGGAAAGCAGACGAATTTGAATGAGCGAAATGATCAAAATCAGACCGAACACATAGATCGATTCGGCCGTCGCGTAACCGAATTTGTTTTCCTGCATTCCTTGTCGATAAATCAAATAGCCCATCGATTCCGTGGCCCGTCCGGGTCCGCCGTCCGTCAAAGCGACGATGTAATCAAACACCGTAAGTCCTCCTTTGATGGCCAAGACGGCATTGACCATCAAGACCGGAATGAGAAACGGCAGCGTTACGGAAAAAAAGCGCTGCATCGGCGAAGCCCCGTCGATGGTCGCCGCTTCCAGCAAATCTTTCGGCACGCTTGTCAGACCGGCGAGAAAGATGACCATCGGCACGGCGACCCCTTGCCACACATTGGTAAATACGATGCCGTAAATCGCCGTTTGCGCGTTCCCCAAAATGTTTTTGGACAACGCCTCGATGCCGAGTGCTTTGCCGATGCTCGGGACAACGGCATAGTAAATCTCGTTGAAAATGAGACCGACCGTAATCATGCTGAGCACCGCCGGAAAAAAATAAACGGAGCGGATCAGCGAGCGGAATGCGAAGTTGCCGTTCAACAGGAGCGCCAATACAAGCGCAATCGCAAGCCGCAACACGACGACGAGGACGGTGTAATACAGCGTGAAACCCGTCGCTTTCATAAAGCGGCTGTCTTGCAAAATTTTCACGTAATTGTCCAGTCCGACAAACTGGTACGTAAGAGAATAGCCGTTCCAGTTCGTCATGCTGTAATAGACCCCCATCCCCAACGGAATCACAAAAAAAATCAAAAACAATACGAGGGCGGGAGTGAAAAACAGAAAATATCCGAGCCCCGGTCTCATCGTTACCTCCTTGGCCGTGAAAGTTTGAAAAGCCCCCGTCAACGGACGGATCGGGGGCTTTTTTGAAACGCGTTGTTATTGGTTGTAGCGGTTGTAAAAAATCGTATCCAGATTTTGCAAGTAGCTGTCGATATCCCCGACCGCAAACATTTCCTGCGTCGCTTTTCCGACTTCTTCCGCCACCCCGGGAGGCCATACGGACATGATCGTCGGATACACTTTGCCGGCGTCGATCAGTTCGCTCAATTTCGCCATCTCGGGAACGTTGTTTTGCACCCCCTGGACGGCGGCCGGATATTTACCGGCATCGACATACACTTGCACGTTTTCGGGAGCAGCCATGAATTCGACGAACGATCTGGCGGCTTCTTCGTTTTTTCCGCCTGCCGGCAACCCGATGGCGGTGTCCACCGTTACTTGCAGCTTCGTATTTTCCGCATTGAGCGCCGGGAAAGGGAACATGGAAAACTTCAAGTTCGGATTGGCGTCTTGAATGGACGGAATCGCCCAAATGCCCGTAAACCACATGGCGCCTTTGCCGTTGGCGAATTCCCGCAACGCGTCTTCATATCCCGTGCCCAGCGAGTCTTGCTGGCCGTACTCGCGGAGTTGCAATATTCTTTCGGCCAGCGCACGAATTTGCGGATGTTCCGTAATATGTTTGTTGCCGTTCATGACGTCGTCCAGAAATTCGGAAATATTGTCCAGTTCCATCCCCATCTTGAAAACGACTTCCTGGCGAATGCCGTTCCAATCCTTGTCATGGAAATAAAACGGCGTATACCCGGCGGCCTTCAGTTTTTCCGCGGTTTGAATCAACTCATCGTACGTTTGCGGAATGTCCAGATGGAGTTCGTGAAACAGATCGACGTTGTAATAGACGCCCATCGTCGCCAGGGCGATCGGCACCAAGTAGTTGTTCCCGTCGATTTTGCTGAGATCGACAATCGCCGGGTTGATGTCCGCCAACAGCGGATCTTGCGTCAAATCAACGACGCGGCCTTCTTTGACCAACTCGCGGAACACCGCATTATGCGGATAATGCGTGAACACGTCGGGCGCGTCGTTCGTGGACAAGCGGATGGACCAGACGTTCTCGGGATTCGGAACGTTGTTTTGTTCCACGTCGATGCCCGGATGTTCCGACTCGAACTTTTCAATGAGCCGGTTGACGACGTCCACGACTTCGTTTTTCATTTGGAAATATTCGATTTTCACCTGTGCGGCACTGCTGTTTTGGGCATCGCTTTTGGTATTCGGCGCGGCGTTCGATCCTCCGCCCGACGGGGACGTTTCCTGCTTCCCTCCGCATGCCGTCAAAAGAGCAAGGGAGAGAACAAACATCATGAAAACAGCGCGTTTAACCGTTTTCAAAACGATTCGACCTCCTCCTTTATACCCGCCAATCGTGCGTCGCCGAATCCGTTCGCGGATGTTTCCGCCCCCCTTCCCCCGCGTCCGGATCCGTACGCAAGTGCTGCGGCTTTATCGTTTATTATGGGAGGACGGCGCAGATGACGGTATAAAATAAATGATTTTCCGCATATGGGGAAACAGACTTTTTTATTGGGCGGAAGTTTTCGCTTTGCCCGGCGTCGTACCGTAAAATTTTTTGTACAACTGAATGAAATGCGAACAATCGTTGAATCCGACCGCGCCGGCGACTTCCATCACAGTCAAGTGAGGGTTTTGGCTTAACAAATCTTTGGCTTTTCGCATCCGTACGGAAGCCAAATAATGGGAGAAGCGAATCCCGCTTTTTCGCTTGAACAGGCGGCTTAAATAGGTCGGATCGACAAAATAGCGCGTTTTGGCCAACTCTTCCAAAGAAATGTCCTCCTGATAATGCCGCTCCACATAGCGTTTCATATCTTCGATCACGTTCACATTCGTGCGTCCCCTTCCCAGGCGGCTCGCCACGGTGTGCAAGGATCGGATGAGGTCGTCCGTCAACTGCTCAAGGGAGACGTATTCGTTAAGGTCGGGCCACTCCAAGTAAGCTTGCGCGGCTTCCTCTTCCTCTGCCGATTGTTCGATCAAAGCGTTCATCACGGCCGTGATTTTGCCGAGAAAATCGTGCAGCATGTAGACCGAAAAGGAATCCTTGCGAACGATTTCCGGCAACGAACGAATCATGTTTTCCGCTTCGCGGGTTCGTCCTTTGGCCATTTTGTTGTACAAAATCGAACCCCACGATTCGATCCAGCCGTTGCGGTAAACGCCGAGTTTCCGGGCGTCATCCGCATGGAACACGCGGTCGTCGCCGCAGATCAAGCCGCACAAAACGGCCTGTTTGGCTTCCCGATGCGCGACGGACAGCGCGTCGGCGCCCGTATGCACGTCGCTCGTTCCGGCCAATACCCGGTGGCCCGTCGAAAGCCGAAAAGAGCGGAACCATTCCGTAAGGTGCGCATGCAGCGACGGCGTCCAATCGGCAGGCGAAGCTCCGTCGGGCGCAATCCACGCCACGATTGAATGGGCGTTCGTTTTGTCGGGAAAAACGATGCGGCGCAGGCCGCGCTCGGCCAACATCCGCCTCGTTTCCTGCACCACGGTCTCCCGCGAAAGGGCAGACGTGCGCAACACGACGACGATATACGGGTCGGAAAACAGGCCTTCCGCTTCTTTTGGCGGCACACGGTGATAGAAACAAGCTTGCACGATTTCTTCCTGCCGCTTTTCGTCGGACAAGGCGATCTTTGTTTTGCAACGTTCCAGCGTTTCGAACAGCTGCGCGTGATCCACCGGTTTCAGCAAATAGTTTTCGACGTTGTAGCGAATCGCTTGCTGCGCATAGCTAAAGTCATCGTAACCGCTGATAATGACCTGGGTGATGTGGGGGTATTGCTTGCTGATGACGGCCGCAAGCTCCAGACCGCTCAAATACGGCATGCGAATGTCGGAAAAGACCATATGCATCCGGTTTGCTTGCAATGTTTCCAGCGCTTCGCGGCCGTTTTCCGCTTCGTACACTTGTTTGGCGTGGCCCCAGTCCCGGATCGCTTGCACCACCGCTTTTCTGGCGAACAGTTCGTCATCGGCCACCAAAATGTTCATACCGCCTCGCCCTCCCCTCGGTCCCTATCGGCGGGAATCGCCATCTCCACACAAGTTCCGGCATGCGGTTTGCTCGTGATTTTCATCCAATACGCATCTCCGTAAAAATGTTTCATCCGAGCGTAAACACTCAATAAACCGAACCCCGGCTTGTACGTCTCCATGTTTTCCAAATGTTCCGCTCGAAACGGTTTGGAAAAAAACGCATTCAGTTCCTTCACCCGCCCTTCTTCCATGCCGATTCCGTCGTCTTCCACCACAATGTTCAGCAGGCGGTTTCGTTCTTTTACGACGATCCGCAACACGCCCGAGCCTCCTTTCGGTTCGAGACCATGGTAAAACGCGTTTTCCACAAGCGGCTGCAACAAAGACTTCAACATTTTGTATGCGTTCGCAACCGCATCCACCTCATAGAGGACTTGAAACTTGCCGGGAAAACGAACGTGCTGAATGGCGACGTAATTTCGGACCTGCTCCAGTTCCTCGCCGACGGTGACGACGTCCGGCGCTTTCAGGTTGTACCGGTAAATGGCGGACAAACATCTGGCCGCCTGCGAAATTTCTTCGATGCGGTGCAATTGCGCGATGGAATGGATCGCGTTCAGCGTATTGTATAAAAAATGCGGGTTCGTCTGCGCCTGCAGCATGTTGAGCTCCGCTCGCCTTTGCAGCTCGCGGGAGCGGATTTCCCGCTCGACACTTTGTTGCAGCCGCACGATCATCGCATTGTAATTGCGAATCAATCGTCCCATTTCATCGCGGGGATTGTATTTGAGTCGAATTTTTCGCATATTCCCGGTATCGACCGATTTCATCGCGATGATCAACTTTTGAATCGGGCGAATGAACCGTTTGGTGAAAAAGAAAGCGAGAAAAACGGCAATCGCCAAAGCGACCACGCTAAACAGGATATAATTCCGCGTATTGACGAGAAACATCCGGTCGATCAACCGCTGCGGCATATATTGGACGATCGTCCAGCCGGTGGATGTGTTCCGGACGGAGTTGAACAAATACGATTCGCCGCCCACGCGCAGGTGAACGACCCGTTCGTCCGACTGCCCGCTTGGTTTGGCGAAGCGGGAAACAATATAACTCTCGCTTTCCTCATCCAAGCTTCCGGACCGTAGATGGGAACGATAAATGACCCGGTCTCCCGATATGACGATCGTTCCGAATTGCAATGCGGCATCGGAATCGGGAATATTTTCGAGCATTTTTTCAATTTGGCGAAATTTCACATCAAGTTTGACAATTCCAAACGTGTTTTCGTCCGTTCCGTTCACGTCCGCGCCGCCGTTCAAATCGTTCCATTTGCGGACGATGGAAACGTATTGGTCCTTGTTTCCGCTGATCGTGCTCACATACGGGTCCGATACGACGATCTCGCCCCGTTCCAGCCTCTCGCCGTCCACGTGCTCGATAATATAGTGAATATCCGGATCGCGGGCGGCTTTGCTGCCGTAAAGGCGGCCGTTGGGAGCCAGTACCGTAATGGCGGTGAGGTTGCCGTTCATCAGCACAAACTGATCCATCGCCTGCTGGATGTAGAGAAAATCTTGCACGAACTCCTCGTCGTTTTGCACGTATTTTTTCCGGAGAATTTGTTCCAGTTTAAAATCGGTCAAATAAAAAAAAGAATTTCGGGCCACATTGGAAATGACTTCGTTCACGATCGCGTCGGTGCGATTGGTAAACTGGTTCAGCAAATCTTCGTAGTATTTGCGCGTTTGGGCGTACAGATTGACTCCGTAAATCAGCAGGGCCGCAAACACCGGAATCACAATGACCAGCAAGTAAGAAAAAAGCAGTTTGTCTCGGAACTTGAACCTCGCCATAGAGCGCACTCTCCTCGCTTCCTCGAAACCGTTTTCATTTTGCAGCAACGAAAAGCGCGCCAACGCTTTTCCATGCGTCTTACGGAGCATCCCTTCTCTTGCGACTCGTTGCCCGCGCGCCGACGGCCGGGAACCGGTTTACGATTTGCGGCTGTCTTGCCATTCCCAAAGGTGCTGACTCGAGGTCGACACGCCGATGACGCCGCTTGCCATGGCGTCCGTCAATTCGCTCCATTCGTTGATCAGCCCCGGCGATGACGGGAACGCGCAATTGATCCCTGATCCGTTTCATCAGATCCGCTTTCGTGCATGCCATGCCCGGCAACAACTCGATCGCATCGGGTTGCGACGGTTGTTTGTTCATTTTGAGCCACCCCCCGCTTTGTCAGCACGTTTTCGCCGATCACGTATACTTTGGCTCCGGGATGATATGGTTTCAAATAGTGTATGTTGACAACGGCCGGGCTAAGCACGTTCGATAACTGTCCGTTCCGTCGATCAGTTGATCTCCCAAGCAAATCGTGCCGTCAAGATCAAAAGACATAGCCGGAATAAGGAAGCATGTCCCATCCCCCTCTTACGCTTCACGGTTGTGACGTATGATGCAGCGTTTTTGGGACAAAAGAAAAGAACCCGAAAAAACCACAACACTCCCCTACAGGGAGATGTTGAAAAAAAACGGGTTCTCTTACTACTCTGCCCAAATCGCTATGATGTCATATATTTACATAATAGATCAAAACTGCCTATTTTTACAAGACAATGCGCAAAAGAGCTTTTTGCGAAATGCCTTGTGCGATCCGGCGGCTAAATATATGTTGCAAGCGGAAAATGAGAGTGATAATGTCATCTAAAATAGATAACATTTTCCTCTACTGGGGGCGTTTGGAATGTATTTGGAAACAGATCGACTCCTCATTCGTGATTTTGAAATAAAAGACGCGGATGCTTTATTTAAATTGAAATATGATAAGCGGATTCTGGAGTTTTTGCCCGGTCTTATTAAGCGTGATGCCGGTATCGATGATATTAAAGAAGCAATTCAATATTTTGTCAGCGTTAAGGATACGGGCAATTATGAACACGAGGTTTTATATGCAGTGGTACGAAAAGAATGCAATACGATCATTGGGGCGCTTTCCATATCCGATCATCCGTTTCTTTACGAAACACAAGTCGGTTGGATGATCCGTCAAGAATTTTGCCAAAGAGGCTATGCTTCAGAAGCAGCAAACGCATTTACTGACCATCTGTTCTCTACCCATCACTACGATTACGTTATCGCGATTATGGATGTTGACAATCCGGCCTCCTATCATACGGCATTAAAAAGCGGGTTCAAGCTGTTTGAAAAGAGAACGGTATATGATTACAAATACGGCAGATATGGCGACGACTACTACTATTTCCGAAAATTCAATCCGAAATCGGCAACAAAATACCGATTCTACGGTGATCTCGAATATGACGGACGTCACTCGTAACTGAAATAGGAAGGACAAAGGCAGTATGGATGAAACAACCCTCCGTATAAGAAAAAAAGTCGAGGAATTCCTGAATGTGCAAGTGAATTCAATCGAAAGAATAGAAAATGTCCCCAATAATACTGTCTATAAAATTTTAGCGGACGACAAGTCCTACATCTTTAAAATTTATGCGCAAAGAGATTGGCCCGAAGACGGGAAACTCAGGTTTATCCATCAAAAATTGACGGAACATCATATTGCATGTGCAAAATTGATCGTATTCGACAGATCCGATCCCTATTTTCATAACGGTTTTTTGCTCGAGGAATGTCTGCCCGGAGCAACTGCGGATCGAATGGTGTTCGATTCGAAAACGGGGAATGAGTTTTATGAGAAATTGGCGCTTCTGGTTTCTAACATACATCGGATCCCCATCAGGAACTACGGATATATCGGAAGCGGCATTTCAAGTCACAACACATTCATGGAATTTATGAATGATAAGTTGGACGAAATCGCGAATGCCTTGTTCAACAAAAAGTTGTTTGACAAGAACCGTTTACTGGAGATCAAGAAAAAAGTCATCCATCGTCTTCATCAATGCGAAAATCTTCCCTCTGTACTGAATCATGGCGATTTGTCAACCAAAAACGTGGTGGTGGATCGGAATGGCGAACTTGCTTTAATCGACTGGGATGACGCCATGTCATGCAATTGGATCGCGGATATTTCGAGAATGACTTACTGGATGAAATTTCATTACAGTGATGAGGAATATGCGAGGTACAAAAATACATTTTTGACGCATTACTCAACCGACGGTTCAAAAAGCGACTTCCACGATTTGGAAAATGCATTTCACGTATGGATCGGTCTGGATCATTTGAATTACTATGCCAATAAACCTCAGTATGGGCCAACTTTGGCGTATTTCGACGAAACACTTGATAAACTGAAATGAATATATGTAATGCACAGACGTTTGGTGATCTTTTTCAAGAATTCATCTTGCCGGATATTTTTCGTTATGGAATTTTCGTTGCGAAAAATGAAAATAGACCGCACCACTGGAAAAGGGCCGGTCTATTTCCCTGTATCCATTCATCGATAACGACCAACATGAACCGCGTGTCCTTCGATAAGGATGACGGATATCCCCTAGAAAAACTTTTTCGCGTTCTGTTCCGCCTTGAGGATTTCCACCGCTTCGCGGAACCGCTGCGAGTGCACGACTTCCCGTTCCCGCAAAAACTTCAGGCTGTCCTGCAAGTCGACGTCGTCGGTCATGTCGATCAGCCACTGATACGTGGCGCGCGCTTTTTCTTCGGCGGCGATGTCCTCGTACAGGTCGGCGATCGGATCGCCTTTGGCCTGAATGTACGCGGCGACCCAGGGCACGCCGGACGCGTTTTGATAAAACAGCGCCTTGTCGTGGTTCGCGTAATGATCGCCGAGCCCCGCCTCTTTCAGTTGTTCCGGCGTCGCATCCTTCGTGAGTTTATAAACCATCGTCGCGATCATTTCGAGATGCGCGAATTCTTCCGTCCCGATATCGGTCAACAGTCCGACCACTTTGTCCGGAATCGAGTATCGTTGGTTCAAATATCGCAGGGCCGCGGACAATTCTCCGTCAGCGCCGCCGTACTGCTCGATCAAATATTTCGCCATTCTCGGGTCGCATTTGCTGACCCGCACCGGATACTGCAGCTTTTTTTCATAAATCCACATGAACTTTCGCCTTCCTCCTTCTTCCTTCGCATGCCTCACTGCACTTTGCTTCGCATCGATCAGGCGCCGTCGCGCCGGCACTTTGTGAGAAACAACGGGCGTGCCGACACTTTATGGAAACAGCCGGGTTGAAACAGCCGGTTTGCTCGTCGTGCCGAAAACGGCGGGATGAGGCCAAATTCGCGGTGTCGGCCTTTTTCCGATCCGGCGGGCGATGGCCGGCGCATCCGGGAACATGGCCGCACCTCGGCGATCCGCTCGTCGTTACACCTGCCACGGCCAGGGCGGCTGCCACCACTGCCACGGATAGGCGGAAAAACTGTTTCCGAACTGCAGCATCGGACCGTACCGCCGTTCAAACTCCGCGCGAACCTGATGCTTCTTCATGGCAAACTCGTTGAACTGCCTGAGCGCGGCCGCGTCGTTCGGATGGGTGTCCAAATACAGCGTCAGTTCGACCAGCACAAAATCGATCTCCTGCAGTTCCTGCAGCAGCCGGTAATATTCCGTATCGTGGGCGATCTCCGCTTTTTTGTCCATGATTGCTCACCTTCCTTCCGGATGGATGCGTCTTTTTTACCCGATGCCCGGTTCATAGGGGCTGAACAATATCGGCCACAGCGTGCCTTTGCGCAGCGCTTCCTGCGGACTGAACTGCGGCAGGTTCGGCGGCTGGAATCCCAAATACAGATTGGGCGGCACGACAAACGTATCGACCAGCTGCGGCGGGCAGGGATCAAACGGGCTGACCGTCCTGCGCCAGGATTTCACCTGATTCAGACTCGCCGATTTGAACTGGTTGGGTTGCAACACGAATTCCTCCTTATGCGGGCTTTTCTCCTTGTGTGGGCTTCTGTATCAACTTATGTCGTTCGCCCAGCATTGGTGTTGGGCGTTTGCGGAACCCCCGAAAAAGAAAAACCGGCGTCCGGAACACATTTCTTGTTCCGAACGCCGGAATCGCTTCTTTTTCGCGCTATTCCAGCTTGAATTTGATGTTGAGCAGCCCTTCTTTTCGCATCGCCTTGTAAATGATGACCACGATCGGTCCGAGGAACAACCCGACCACGCCGACCAGCTTCAGCCCCACATACAGGCTGATCAGCGTGGGCAGCGGACCGATGCCGATTTGGTCGCCGAGAATTTTCGGTTCGATGATGCGCCGCACCACCGTGATGAAGACAAACAGAACGAACAGCCCGACGGCCAAAAACACGTCGCCGGTCACGAGCTCATACACCGCCCAGGGCACGAGAAACGAGCCGACACCCAAAATCGGCAAAATATCGACAATGACGATGCCCAGCGCAAGGGCGAACGCGTAATCCACCCGCAGCAAAACGAGCCCGAGCGCGGAGAGCGCATAGGTGATCGTGCTGAAAATCAGCTGCGCGCGGATGAAGCCGAACACGGAACGGTGCAAATTTTGCAGCACGACATCGACTTTCGGCCGGGATCGTTCCTCAAACAGCGAAAGAAAACCGGTTTTGAGGTTCGGCAGGCTGTAGCTGATCAAATAAACCGCCACCGCGAACACGATAAAAAAGACGAACAAATTGGGAATGTGGGAAGCCAGATCGAAAAACCAGCGGCTCAGGAAATTGACAAAGTTGATCAACGCGTTGGACAGCGCGTCCGCTCCCGATTCCACCGCATGGCTCAGCTGCTCTTCGTTTTCGATGCCCAGCTCGCTCGCCCAGCGTTCCGTCTGTTCGGCCAGCACGGTTTGCAGATACGTCGCGATGTTGCGCACTTGCGCGGGCGCATGCTGCAGCAGCACGGAAAACTGCGCGAACAAGTTGATGGCGATCAAGAGCATTAATCCGAGAAAAAGCAGCACCAGCAAAGTCGATGAAATGGTGGCGGCCACGATCCGTTTCATTTTCAGTCGGCGGATGAACAGCGTATTGATCGGCTCGATCAACAGCACGAGCACGAGCGCCAGCAAAAAAGGCAGTCCGACGGTAAAAAGCCCGTACAGAAACACCAATCCGAGCGCAATGACAATCATCGATTTGAACGACATGGTTCCCCTCCGCGTCCACTACTTGGCCATGCCTGACGGACTGTAAAGTCGGTATCCGGATACCACGTATCCATGACGAGCAGATTCGGACCGCAGCAGCCCACGGAAGGGCAGTAGCAGTTCGTCTTGGCGTAGAGCGGATGACTCCGCCAGCGTTCGAACACATCGTCGAACTCGTCGCGATGCAGATTGCCGAGCGGAGGCACGTCCGCAAAATCGGTGACGGTGAGATCGCCGGTAAACAGATTGACATTCAGCCGGTTGCGGCCGTCGGGATCGTTTCGCACCGTCACGTTCGGCTCCCGCTTCAAACGGCGCAGAAGGCGTTGGTCCTCCTCGTCGGGATTGCAGTGAAAAAACGGCAAAGTGCCGAACAGCATCCAGATGTTCGGATCGCGCGCGTCCAACAGGGACCCGATGGCGGTCCGCAGTTCACCGAGCGGCAGCACGGGCAGCCCGGAGGCGAAGTCGCTCGTGTACATCGGATGTACCTCGTGCCTTCTGCACCCCATTTCGCCGATCTGGCGATGGATGGCCGCCAGCTTGCGATGCGTGCGGTAATTGATCATCGACTCCGCGGACACGAACAATCCGCCGCGGGCCAGGCGCGCAGCGTTGTCCATCATCTGTTCGTACAATTTCATCGCCGTCTTGGCGCCGACCGGATGCGGCGACTTGGCAAAGCAGACGGCGTGGAAATCATCGGCGTTTTCATAGTTGAACGAAATGTGCATGACGTCGAGATGCGGCGCAATTTCCTCGTAACGGGCATAATCGAGCGTCAAATTGGAGTTCAGCTGGGTTTTCACGCCGCGCTCCCGCGCATATTTCAAAATCGGAATAATATAGTTGCGAATCGTGGACAGCCGATAGGAAGGTTCCCCTCCCGTAATGCTGATCGTTTCCAGATGTTCCACTTTGTCGAGTCTGGACAGCACCTTCGACAGCGGAATCAGCTCGCCTTCCGTCATGGTCAACGTGTCGCCGACCGCGCAGTGCTCGCACCGCATATTGCACAGATGGGTGACCGTAAACTCGACGCTCGTCAAAACGTGACGCCCGTACTTGCGCAGCGAATGGATCGGATCCCACGGATCGTAAGCCGGTGATACCGGTGATATATGTGAAACCGCCGAGCGGCTAGTCGATGTGATCATGGTTTATACCTCGCGTAAGTAAAGTTTGCGTGACCTGTCGTCTTCAGGATTCGCTGATCCCTTCGATCGAGATGCTGAGCCGTTTGGACAAATCGATTTCGTACGGCTCCTTGAGTGCCTGTCCGAACTCGTCTTCCAGGACGCGGACCACCGGACGGTGCAGGCAGGATGCGTTCAGATCGACCACGACGCCGGTTTCTCCCGTGCTGAGCTTGACGGTCATGCCGAGCGGATAAATGGCCACTTTGGAACGGAACAGTTCGATATGTTCCTGTTCGAAATGTTTGCCGGAGACGGCGTAAATCATCTCCATGGCGTCGTGGGGAAGATGGGCGCTGCGATAGCTGCGGTGGGACGTCATCGCGTCGTACACGTCGCACAGGCCGATCAGCTTCGCGTATTCGTGAATTTCATCGCCTTTAAGCCCGCGCGGATAGCCGCTTCCGTCCACCCGCTCGTGATGCTGGTAAGCGCAGTGGGCGGAAATGAGCGGCAGATTCGGAATGTCTTTGAGCAGCTTGAAGCCGATCTCCGCGTGCTGTTTCACCAGCGCAAATTCGTCATCCGTCAATTTCCCCGGCTTGTAAAGCAGGTCCAAAGGCAGCTGCATCTTGCCGATATCGTGCAGAAGCGCGCCGAGACCGAGCACCATCAGCTCGTCTTTGGACATGCCCATCGCCATGCCGAGCAGCGTCGCATACATGCTGACGTTCAGCGAATGCGAAAACAGGTAATGATCGGTAATGCTCATATTCGTAATCATGATCAGGGCGTCTTTGTTGCGTGTCAAATCATCCAAAATCAGCTCCATGAGGCTCCTCAGATGCTTGCCGGTCTGGATGGACGCCATGCCGCGGGAACGGATGTTTTCATCGACGATTTTGCGAAATTGGGTGCGCAGTTCCTGAATCGCCCGGCTTCTTGTGGCATCGGTGATCAGGTCCGGAACAACGATATCGTCCGTGCGGTGATCTTCAATGTAAATATAGTGAATGCCGTGACTGATTAATCGATCCAGCATCGATTGGGTCAATTCGACCCGCTCACCGAGCAATACGAGGCCTTGCTCATTGAAGATGCACTTCGCCAACCTTGCCCCGGGAGGGCACGCTTTCGTCGCCACCAATCTCATCGTTTGCCCACTCGCCTTATTCCTGGATTTTCCGTATCCGGCATTTCGCCCGTTTCCCGCCCGGCAGTAGGACCGGCATTACGGACCGGAATTCCTGTCCGGCACGCGCATCCGGGCCTTTTCGCCCGGCATTCCCGCCCTGGACAGGCATGGTCATCAATTGAAGAGAAAACGCAATTCGTCACAATTCACTTTGAAATGACAATATATAAGTCAAATGTAGCGAAGAATCGGAAAAAGAGCAATAGTCCAGCCGGTTTCGAAAGCGGCGGCGGCATCGAGCGCCGCACCATGTCGGGCCCGCTCCGCCGGTGACCGGCTGTCGATTCCCGCCGTGGGCCGCCATGAATCCCCATCCAAAATCAAAACCGCAGGCCATTCCCCCGTCATCCCTACCGTCAAATCCGCGCTCTGTTTCGGCTTGTTTCATTGTATTCCGCTGCGCGGACCAATATGAAGGAACTAGTTCTCCCGCCACCGTTTTCGCGAACTGGCTTTCAGCTGCTCGCGGTCCCGCAGCTGCTTTACAAGCACATCCCGTAAAAGCTCCGGAAGATAATACCGGATCTGTTTCCCTTCCAGAAACCCGCGATATCCGACGCCGAACGTGAACATGTCGATGGTGCCGACCCGGTACCAACGCTCCGGACTCAACGGCGCCCCTCCGACGAGCACGCGCCGGATTTTGCGATACGGCGGGGCCGAGCGTTCGTAGACGATGTCCAAGCCGTCCACGCACAGCGTGCCCAGCACTTTGCCGCGAAAGCCGAAGCCCATGATCGGTTTCTCGATCATCTCGTCGAGCAGCGCCTCTTCCAGCGTGCGCAGCAGCACGTCGCCCTGCAGCAGCATCAGGCACGGATTGATCGGCGACGGACAAATATCCAATATCGTTTCCCGGGTGACGGCGCCCTTGGACAGCGGCGCCAGCAGCTGGCCCGCGTTCACAATGCCGATATCGGATCCCGTCCAGCGCCGCAACCCGGAAGCGAGCAAATTGCCGAGTTCGGACTCCTGCGACCAGGAATTGGACAAATCGCGGTCCAGCTCGGCCACGCTTTCGCTCAACGATGCTTTGGCGGCGGCCGCCTGGCGGGAAATCAGCGCCGCGAGGCCGTCATCCTCCGGAAAATCCGCGGATTCGTAGCAGCGCGCATCTTTGCGGACGACCTCACCGCGATCGGTGTCGACCTCAAACACCGCCTCTCCGAAATACGCGCCGTACTTGCCGGCCGCGGAAATCATCGTCCCGTTGACAAACAGCGGTTCTTTCAGCAAGTGATGGGTATGCGCACCGATAATGCAGTCGATTCCTTCGATCGTGCGCGCCATCGTTTCGTCCGTGGGAAGACCAAGGTGGGAGAGAACGATCAGCACGTGCACGTGCGGCCGCAGTTCGCGCACCCATTGCTCCGCCGCTTCCAGGGGCGGAAGCGCATGCCATCCGAGCGGATGGTAAAAATCGTTGAACGCCGCGGTCAGCCCGATCAGACCCGTGCGCACGCCGTTCCGCTCCACGATGGTGTACGGTTTCAGCCACGACGGCGGCTTCCCCTTCTTGAGCTCCTGCAAATTTCCGCACACGGTGGAGAAGGCGGCCGCCTCGCCGTAAAGCCGGTGGAGCAGTTCGCGTTCGAACGTCAATCCTTCGTTGTTCCCCGGCACGGCGACGTCGTATTCCATGTAATTCAACACCTCGATGTTGGACAATCCCGCGGTGCCTTCCGTCTCCGGCCTCATCCGGTCCATGTGATCGCCCACGTCGACCGCGATGACCCGGTCCCGTCCGCAACGTCCGCGAATCATGCGAAACGCGCTGGAAATGCGCGGCATCGATTCGAACCGGCTGTGCAGATCGTTGGTAAAAAGGACATGCAGTTGTTGGACAGGCAACGGGACCCCTCCTCGCGCAGGTGTGGCTGATGTGGCTGTTCCATGTAAATAGCATATCATTACGGACACGGCGATGGAAAGGATTGTTTCCTTCCTTCGTCAAAAGACACAAAAAAACCGGGCACTTCGTCCCGGTTTGAGGCAAGCCGCGCCGCGTTCACTGCACGATGCGCTTCGCCGTTACAAACGTCTCTTTCCAATACGGTTTGTCGATGCTGGTGATCTGCACGCCGTTTTCCGGCGCCGGCGCCGCGTGAATCATCTGCCGGTTGCCCATGTAAATCCCGACGTGGCCGATCGTGTCATCGTCTTTGAACCTGCCCGGAACCGTAAAATAGAGCAAGTCCCCCTTGCGCAGGTTGTTCCTGCTGACCGTAGTCCCTTTCTTCGCCTGCTCCCTGGCCGTGCGCGGCAGCGAAACGCCGAATTTGCCGAACACGTGGCGCGTAAACGTCGAACAGTCGAATTTGCGGTTGTTGGACGAATATGGTCCCGTGCCGAACTCGTATTCCACGCCGAGATACCGTTTGGCTTCCGCGATGACGCGGTCCATATCGATTCGGTTTGATGCCGCGCGCATGACGTGGCCGGAAGGTCCGGACGACGACCGGCCTGCGGCGCGTCCCGCGGGATCCGCCGGATCGTCGGCAAATTCCGGCGCGTTCGAACGGATGCGGCCGGCCTCGTTCGACAACAGTTGAACGTGGCGCGCGTTTTCATGAAAAACGACCTTGCCGCTCTGCGTCTCGAACCGGGCCTCGTCGGCGAACAGTGTTTCAAAATCGGACAAGGGCAGGTAGGGCATGCCGTTCAAAGAGACAAGAGCGTCCCGAAGCGGAATTTCCCGCTGTTCCTTGACGGCTTTGCCGTCGGCCAGATCAAATTCGAAAATCGGGTCGTTGTCGCCCATGGAAAACCGGCGGCCATCGTCTTCCCACTTATACTGATATCCGAGCGTTTCGGCCACTTGCTGCAGCGGCACGTAGTATCGGCGACCGTCGTGCAGCATCGGCACGGCGGCGTCCCCCGGCCGGGTGCCGCGGATGCCGTACGAACGGGGCGCTTCTTCCTGCTGCCGATCGCTTTCCGGGATGTGTTCGTCCAGGATGTCCGATCCCGGCGTCGGCTGCTGCCCGCAAGCGCCGATGGACAGCGCCAGCATCGCCGCCCCGAAGCGCTTCAACAGACGGTGCTTGTGTAAGTGCAACGCCGAATCCACCTCTTTCGCATCCTTTGGTCTTGGAATCGGGAAGCCGGTACGGTCCGGTGCGGCACCGACGCCTTCTCCCCGTCACCGTTCTTTAGGTTGGGACGCGGGGGCGGGAATTATTCGGCGCACACGCCAAAGAAGCGCTTCCGGAACCTCTTGTCCGGAAACGCTTCTTATTCAACGCTGCATTCGTGAATTTCTTCCGTTACGCGAGTTTCTCCAATTCGGCGGTGATTTGTTCGATCATGCCGACAAACGCCGCCAATTCCTGCGAACTGGCCGCCTGCTGTCTCGCATATTCCGTCGTCCGGCCGGATTCGCGCGTCACTTCGGAAAGCAGTTCGTTGATCGACTGCAGCTTCTCGCGAACGACCGCCAGCGAATCGCGGGAGGTGGCGGCCAGTTTGCGCACTTCGTTGGCCACCACTTCAAATCCGCGCCCGTATTCTCCGGCGCGCGCGGCTTCGATGGCCGCATTCAGTCCGAGTAAATGCGTTTGGTCGGAAATTTCGCCGATGACCGCGCCCAATTCGTCGATTTCCTTAATTCCGGCGCGCAGCTGGTTCACGAGTTCGTTCGCCTTTTCCTGGGAAGCCGCCGTCTGTTCCGCGGTTTGCGCAATCGACTGGGTGCTTCCGTTCAATTCGGCGACCATGGAAGCCAAATCCTGTATCGCCTTGGTCACGGAGGTCAGCATCGCTTGCCGTTTATCCGCGTTTTCGCGCAATTTTGCTTCCTCGATGCTCAAATAGGCTTCCAGTACGAGCTGGGAATCGAAGTTGAACAAACGGCTGATCGCAAGCACCAGTTCGGGCCAACGATCCGGCACGACAGAGCGCAAATGCCGGACGGCGATATTGAGATAGACCATATACGTGCCCAAATACCACTCGGTCGTCAGTCCGATGCGGGAATGCACGGCGCCGATTTTCATCCGGCGGTCGATAAATTGTTCGTCAATGTTTCCTTCGGTGAGCGACATGAAATACCATCGCTGCGTTTCCTTGAGCCGTTCCAGCGTGCTCGCCGACTCGACAATCGCTTTCAATTCCGGCTGCTGCATGATCCACTCGTACAGTTCATCGACCACTTGGTCGACAATTTGCGAGAAAACGGGTTCATGCGCTTTCAATAATTCCAGATCCGACTCGGTAATGCCTATGTACGTTAACTGACGCTGTCTTTTCTCGCTAACTTGGATCAATTTTCGTACTCCTTTTCGATAAAAAGTCACAATATCCACCCTCATTATACTGGGAAATGGGACTTTTTGCCATAGGTTTCGTCGAAAGGAGTCGATTCAGAAGGGGTCGTGTCGAAAATGAATATTGACGAATCGCGTTTTTTCTACCGCGTCTAAGCGCGGATGCCGATTTCTCCCCTAGAGAGCCCGAATTCCCTCCGCGCTTCACGATCCCGTTCCCGCCATTTTACGATCATGCTTTTCATTCGCGGCGCTCAGGGGGCCGTCCGGGAAATGTCCACCTCATGCCGCTGGATTTCCTGCACGTTCCGGTTCCACTCATGCAGCTGATAAACGCCCGTGGCGATCAACACCAGCGCCAATAGCGTGATCCCGATCATCGTGATTTCGGGCGTATAATGTTCGCGCAAATAGCGCAGTTTTTGTTTCCAGTTCAGCTCGCGAAAATTGTCCTTCTCCAGCGGCGCAAAACCGCACAGCTGCCGGTACGCTTCATTGATCACGGCAAATGTCGGTTCGCCGGGCGACGGCGTTTCACCGTCCTGAATGCCCTTGTATTTTTTCACCAGCAGCATATACCGGTCTTCGATTTCCTTGCGCGAAGCCCCCTCGGCCACACCGAGCACGCGGCATGCGCGGCTGTAATCCTCCATCGTTTGGCACCCTCCTTTTTTTACAAGGATGTGTAAACGGGAGGAAATTATGCACAACCCGGGTATGCTGCAAGGGGAATGGCAATCTGAAGCGAAATGACCGCGACAATTCCAGTGGCCGGAATGAAAAAGCAATGGTTGAGTGCCACATTTCGATGAAGAAGCCGTGCACACACATGCGGTTGTCTCTCATACATAAATCCGTTATAATGAGCATAACATGAAAAGAACCGCAGGTGTTCGCGCACCCGCGGTTCCTGTACAGCTTCCGCTTCAAGAGCGGTCGGCTGCGGGTTTGGTCAAATAGACCGCACACCTTGTCCAGAGGGCGGTCTATTTGCGTTTATGGGACATGATCAACACTACGAGTGTCGCAAACGCGATCATCAACGACAGTGCCTGATACACATCCACGGGCATCACCTCCTTGCCGGAGGCTAGCCGACCGCCCTTGTTAGCCGATTTTCGCCGTACAAGGCGATTCTATCATAGCGGGTTCGATCCTTCCACCAAATTTGGGATCATATGTTCTCATGGGTTGACTACCGGATTTTATCTGCACGACTCAAAGAAAAATAAAAAGACGCGCTTGACCTGTACGCCCGCTACGCAAATGAATAGCGTGCAAATGGCGGTCAAACGCGCCTTATGCCTCTCGATAAACCCCGTAAAATCAGCCTTACCCGATGCTGCCTTCCATTTCGAATTTGATGAGTCGGTTCATCTCGACGGCGTACTCCATCGGCAGTTCCTTGGTGAACGGCTCGATGAAGCCCATGACGATCATCTGCGTCGCTTCCGCCGCCGACAAGCCGCGGCTCATCAAATAGAACAGCTGCTCCTCCGACACTTTCGACACCGTCGCCTCGTGCTCCAGCGTAATGTTGTCGTTCATGATTTCGTTGTACGGGATCGTGTCGGACGTGGACTCCTTATCCATGATCAAGGTGTCGCACTGCACGTTCGCCTTCGAGCCTTGCGCGTTGCGGCCGAACGACGCGAGACCGCGGTACGTCACCTTGCCGCCGTTGCGGCTGATCGACTTGGAGACGATCGTCGACGTCGTCTCCGGCGCCAGGTGGATCATTTTCGCGCCGGCGTCCTGATGCTGCCCTTTACCGGCGACCGCTATGGACAGCACGCTGCCTTTCGCGCCGCGTCCTTTCAAAATGACCGCCGGGTATTTCATCGTCAGCTTGGAGCCGATGTTGCCGTCCACCCATTCCATCGTGGCGTTTTCCTCGGCGACCGCGCGCTTCGTCACCAGGTTGTAAATGTTCGGCGCCCAGTTCTGGATTGTCGTGTAACGGACGCGCGAATTTTTCTTGCAAATGATTTCGACGACCGCGCTGTGCAGCGAATTCGTGCTGTAAATCGGCGCGGTGCAGCCTTCGACATAGTGCACGAAGCTGTCCTCGTCGCAAATGATCAGCGTGCGCTCAAACTGCCCCATGTTTTCGGAGTTGATGCGGAAATACGCCTGCAGCGGCACCTCGCACCGAACGCCTTTCGGCACGTAAATGAAGCTTCCGCCCGACCAGACCGCGCTGTTCAACGCGGCGAACTTGTTGTCCGTCGGCGGCACGACCGTGCCGAAATATTCGCGGAACAGTTCGGGGTGCTCCTTCAGCGCCGTGTCCGTGTCCATGAAGATGACGCCCTGATCCGCCAGGTCTTTCTGGATGCTGTGGTACACGACTTCGGACTCGTACTGCGCCGACACGCCGGCGAGAAACTTTTGCTCCGCCTCGGGAATGCCGAGCCGGTCAAACGTCTGCTTGATTTCCGCGGGCACTTCCTCCCACGTTTTCCCCTGTTTTTCGGAAGGTTTGACGTAGTATTGAATGTCGTCGAAATCGAGATCGTCCAAATTTCCGCCCCATCTCGGCAGCGGCATGCGCAAAAAATGTTCCAGCGATTTCAGGCGAAACTGCAGCATCCATTCCGGCTCGCCCTTCATGCGCGAAATTTCCGTCACCACTTCCCGGCTCAACCCTTTGCCGGTCTGATAGACGGCTTTGATTTCATCGCGAAAACCGTACTGATATTCCCCGAGCTCCGGCATCTTCTTCGCCATGCCTCATACCTCCTTTTCGTCCGTAGACGTGTTTTGAGCCTGCTGCAGCGCCCCTTTGCGCAGCGCGTTCCAGGCCAGCGTCGCGCACTTGATGCGCGCCGGGAATTTGTTGACTCCGGACAAAGCTTCCAGATCCTCGTATTCGAATTCGACCGGTTTGCCCTGCATCATGTCGGAAAATTTGCCGGCGAGTCCGACCGCTTCCTCCAGCGTCTTTCCCTTGATCGCGTCGGTCATCATCGAGGCGGAAGCCATGCTGATGGAGCACCCTTCCCCTTCAAACCGCGAGTCGACGATGACGCCGTCGCGTACGGCCAGCTGCAGGGAAATGCGGTCGCCGCACGTCGGGTTGTTCAGGTCGACCGAAACCGCCCCGTCGTCGAGCCGGCCGCGGTTGCGCGGACGCTTGTAGTGGTCCATGATCACCCTGCGGTACAGCTCATCCAATTGCATGGCCGAAAAACTCCTTCGCTTTTAGTAAGCCTTCAACCAACCGGTCGATATCGTCTTCGGTATTATACATATAAAAACTCGCCCTCGCGGTCGCCGTCACGTTCAGCCAGCGCATCAGCGGCTGGCAGCAGTGGTGGCCGGCGCGCACCGCGATGCCTTCCGCGTCCAGCGCGGTGGCGACGTCATGCGGATGAATGTCGTCCAGGTTGAAGGTGACGAGCCCCATCCTTCCTTCGCGGGGGCCGTACAGCCGGATGCCCTCGATTTCGGACAAACGGCTCCACGCGTAGGCGGTCAGCCGGCGGTCGTGCTCCGCGATGGCGTCCATGCCGATTTCCTCCAGAAAATCGACGGCCGCCGCGAGTCCCACGGCTCCGGCAATGATCGGCGTGCCTCCTTCGAATTTCCACGGCGCCTCTTTCCAGGAAGCGTCGTGCCAATCGACATGGTCGATCATCTCTCCGCCGTATTCGACCGGTTCCATTCGGTCCAGCAGCTCTTTCTTGCCATAGAGTGCCCCGATGCCGGTCGGCCCACACATTTTGTGGCCGGACAGCGCATAAAAATCGCAGCCGAGATCGCGCACGTCGATTTTCATGTGCGGCGTGCTCTGGGCGCCGTCCACCAGCACTTTCGCGCCGTGCCGATGCGCCAGCTCCGCGATCCGCTTCACCGGATTGACGGTGCCGAGCACGTTGGAGACATACGTGAGCGCGACGATTTTCGTGCGGTCCGTGATCGTTTTCTCCGCGTCTTCCAGGCGAATCGTGCCGTCCTCGGCCAGCGGGATGTACTTCAGCACGGCGCCGGTCGCCTTCGCCGCCTGCTGCCACGGAATCAAGTTCGCGTGATGCTCCATCGGCGTAATGACGATTTCGTCGCCTTCCCGGCAGACGCTGCGCGCATAGCTCGTGGCGACCAGATTGATCGCCGTCGTCGTTCCGCGCGTAAACACGATTTCTTCCGGGGAAGCCGCGTTCAGAAAGCGGGCGAGTTTCTCGCGCGCGCCCTCATACGCCTCCGTCGCCCGGTTGCCCAGCGTGTGCACGCCGCGGTGCACGTTGGCATGATCCCGCTCGTAATAGCGGACGATCGCGTCGATGACCCGCCGCGGCCGCTGGGAAGAGGCCGCGTTGTCCAGATAAACGAGCGGATGGCCGTTCACCTGCTGATCGAGAATCGGGAACTGCTTGCGAATTTCCGTTGCGTCGATCATGATCTTTGCCCCAGCTTTCGTTCCACCACTTCGGACAACAGCGTCTCCAGCCTTTGAATCGGAATTTGCGTGACGATCGGCGCCAGGAACCCGTAGATAATCAGCTTCATCGCGTCCTCCCGGCTGATGCCGCGGGACATCAAATAATACACCTGTTCCTTGTTCACCTGGCCGACGCTGGCGGCGTGTCCCGCCTTCACCTCATCCTCGTCGATCAACAGCATCGGATTCGCGTCGCCGCGCGCGCGCGGCGACAGCATCAGCACGCGCTCGGTCTGTTCGCCGTTCGCGTCGGTTGCGCCTTTCTCGATCTTGGTGATGCCGTTGATGATCGCCGTCGCTTCGTCGCGCATGACCGCCCGGGTCAGCATGTCGCTCTGCGATTTTTTGCCGAAATGCACCGCGCGCGTCGTAATGTTCAGCTTCTGGTCGCCGGTGCCGACGCAGATGACCTTCGCTTCGGAAGACGAACCGGTGCCCTGCAAAATCGTATGCGTGTCGGATACGGTGTCGCCCGCGTTCATTTCGCCGATGATCCATTCGACCCTGGCGTCGTTGTCCAGCCGGGCGCGCCGCCAGGACAAATCGGTCGTCTCCCTGCCCAAATGGTGCACGCTGGCATACCGGACGCTGGCGCCCGGCTTGCAGACGATTTCCGTAATGGAATTGTGCACGAGCGGCGCACCGCCTTCGCCGGCGGAAATGACATTGTCCACATAAGTGACCGAGCTGCCGGATTCCGCGACGATGAGAATGTGCGGGCTGAACGCCGCGCCGCTGTCGTCGGTAATAAAGAGCGCCTGCAGCGGTTCCTCGACGGTGACGTTTTTCGGCACGTACAGGAACACGCCGCCCGTGAACAGCGCCGCGTGCAGCGCGCTGAGCCGGTGTTCGTCCGCGCGGACGACCGACATGAAATACGGCTTCACCAAATCTTCGTGCTCGCGCACCGCCGTGGCGAAATCCGTGAAAATGACGCCGCGTTTGGCCAGATCGTCCGCCAGCTTCCGGAAGGCGGCGCCGGAGTTGCGCTGCACGACCAAATTGTTCGGCGACTCCGCCACCACGTACCGCAGCGCTTCGGCCGGCAGATCGGCGGCGGATTCGACGGCGCTCGTTTCCTGGTAGCGGCCGTAGGCATCTATATTCCAGCGCTCAAGGCGCGTTTTTTCCAATTTCGGCAAGTCCAGTCGGGCTGCCGCGTCCAACGCTTCCAGCCGCAGCTCCGTCAGCCACGCGGGTTCGCCCATGCGGCGCGACATTTCCTGCACGGAAGCCCGGTCGGCGGGAAGCAGCGTTTCGGTTGCCATGTCCATTCCTCCCAATGAATAGTCAACAATTCCGCTTCACGACGTGATCAGGAAAGCCGCGGGCCGGCGGTATTCATCGGCATCTTGAACTCCTCTTCCCGACCGACCGTTTCGTCTTCAATGCCGAGCTCCTCTTTGATCCAGTCGTACCCTTCGTTTTCCAGTTTTTGCGCCAGTTCCGGACCGCCGGATTTGACGATGCGGCCCTGCATCATGACGTGCACGAAATCCGGCTTGATGTAGTTGAGCAGCCGCTGATAGTGCGTAATGATCAGGAACGCGCGATCTTCCGAACGCATGTCGTTGACGGCGTTGGCGACGATTTTCAGCGCGTCGATATCGAGTCCCGAATCGATTTCGTCGAGAATGCACAGTTTCGGCTCCAGCATTTTCATCTGCAAAATTTCGTTGCGCTTCTTCTCGCCGCCGGAAAACCCTTCGTTCAAATAGCGATGCATGAACTGCGGATCGATTTCCAGCTCCTGCATCTTCGCCTCCATCTGGCGGATGAATTTGATCAGTGAGATTTCATTGCCTTCGCCGCGGCGCGCGTTGATGGCGCTGCGCAGAAAATCGGCGTTGGTCACGCCGGTAATTTCGCTCGGATACTGCATCGCCAAAAACATGCCGGCTCTCGCTCGTTCATCGACTTCCATCTCCAGCACGTTTTCGCCGTTGAACGTGACGGTCCCTTCGGTCACCTCATAGGCGGGATGCCCCATCAGCACCGAGGCGAGCGTGCTTTTGCCGGTGCCGTTGGGACCCATAATCGCGTGGACTTCCCCGCCGCGAATATGCAAATCGACACCTTTCAAAATTTCCTTTTCCTGAACGGTCGCTTTCAGACCGCGAATGACAAAATCCGTTTGTGTGCTCATCCGTATACCTCCACTGGTAATTAAAATGACTATTACTTGATTCTCACTGATTCTCAATAATTATTGTTCCATTTTATTATAACTCATTGCATGTTTGCAAGAAAGGGCGGATTCACCGCGCCGCCGAAACGCCCCTCCAACAGACCGTGCCGGTGCCCGACCAAGGTCCAGGTCGAGAAACCATCGGCGGACGGTGTTGCCGAATCGGGGAACACACTAAATTGGAAATTGGTAAATCCATGTAATAGAAGGTGAGCAAATGAACCGATTGACACAAATATCGCTGAAGAACAGCGCCGCCGTCCTGATTTTGTCCATGATTCTCATCTTGGGCGGCGTATATTCCGCGACCACGCTGAGAGTGGAAAGTATGCCGGACATCACGTTTCCGTACTTGGTTGTCAGCGCGACGTATCCCGCTTCTCCGAGCGATGTGCTGGATCAGGTGACGAAACCGATCGAAAAGACGATTGCCGGCATGGACGGCGTCCGAAATGTCGTCTCCTACTCGACGGACAATTTCGCCCAAGTGGTGGTTGAACTCGATCAGGACCAAAATCCGGAGCAGTTCAAAACCGACGCGGAAAGCGCGCTGGCCGCCGCCGGCCTTCCGCCCTCCGCGGATCTTCGCGTGTTCACAGAAGGGTTTTCCACGATTCCCGTCTACTATATGAGCATCGTGGCGGATGAATCGGTGACCGGAGAGGAATTGAACCGCATTTACAAGGAACAAATCGAACCGGATTTGCTGGCGCTGGACGGGATCGATCATTTGGAAGCGGTCGGCGCGAGGGAAGCCGTCGTGTCGATCCGCCTCGACGCCGAGGCGCTGCAGGAGCACGGGCTGACGCCCGGACAGGTCGCCCAATACATCCGCGCGTCAATGGCGGCCAGCCCGGCCGGTTTCATCACCGCGGACGGCGGCACCCGGATGGTCCGGGTGACCGGCTCGCTGGATTCGCTGCAGGAATTGCGGTCCATGAAACTGATGACGCCCATGGGATTGATTCGCCTGGACGAACTCGGTTCCGTGGAGGAAATCTTGTCATCCGAACAAATCAGCCGATTGAATGAACGTCCTTCCATCTCCGTCCATTTGTACAAAACGAAAGAGGCGAACCAGGTCCGGTTTTCCGAAGCCGTCAACGAACTGATCGACCGCTGGAACGGCCGCGACATCGGCGTCACGCTGCACACGCTGTTCGATGACGCGCAGGAAATCAAACACTCGATCAGCGGCATGGTGAGAGAAGGGCTTCTCGGCGCGCTGCTGGCGTCCCTGATGATCCTTTTGTTTCTCAGAAACACGCGCATGACGCTCATCGTCATCGTTTCGATTCCGCTGTCGATTTTGACGAGTCTCGTGATGATGTCTTGGCTGGACATCTCCCTGAACATTATGACGCTCGGAGGGCTCGTCATTTCCATCGGCCGCGTCGTCGACGACAGCATCGTCGTCATCGAAAACATCTATGCGCAGCTGGTCAAAGCCCAGGAACGCAAGGAGTCGGTCATCAAACTGGCGGTCAAACAGGTCGCGTCCGCAATTTCGTCGTCCACCTTCACGACCGTCGGCGTGTTCGTGCCGATCGCCTTCGTCAGCGGCATCGTCGGCGAAGTGTTCGTGCCGTTTGCGCTGACGCTGGTGTGCGCGCTGCTCGCCTCGCTGGCGGTCGCATTGACGGTCATCCCGGTGTTGGCCAAAATCATGGTGTTGAACAGCAGACGGTTGAAACACCACGACGGCCGTCCCGGCGCCTTCGTGCTCGCTTACCGGAAGACGCTCGTTTGGTCGTTGAAACATTGGGTGCTGACCCTGACGATGGCCGTCGTATTGCTGGCGGGATCCGTGGCCGCCGCTCTTACGCTGCCGGTGTCGTTTATGCCGGCCAGCGAGTCGAACCGCAATATGCTTCTGTATGTAGAGCTTCCCAAGGGCACACCGCTTGAGGAAACGGATCGAACCGCCAAGGAAATAGAACGCGTACTGCAAAATGCCGAAAACGAAAACGGCGGTCGCCAGTTCGAATTGGTGCAAACGATGGTCGGTTTCAGTTTCAGCGATGAGCCCGCGCCCGAACGCATTTCCTTTTTGGCGCTCGTTTCCGAAGGAAACGACGCGAAACAGGTGCTGAAACAAACGCGCGAACGCCTCGAAACGATGCTGCCGGAACACGTCAGCGTAGACGGGCAGGTCATCAGCATCGCGCCGGAAGGCGACGCCGGCAACGCGTATTCCTACACGTTGGTCGGCGATGATCTTGATGCGCTGAAACAGGCTTCCGCCATGGTCAGCGAACGCATGAAACAGTTCGCCGAGCTGTCCGATATCAAAGAAAGCCTGGAGGAAACCAAGCAGGAAATCCAGGTGTCCGTCGACCAGGAAAAAGCGGCGCAGCACGGCCTGTCCGCCTATCAGGTGATCGACGCCGTCCATCAATGGATCGGCGTGCAGCCGCTCGGCGAAATCCGGTTGGACGACAAATGGTACACCGCGTCCGTGGAGCTGTCCGAGCAAGACAAAAACTCGCCCGAACGCATCGGCAATCTAACGGTGGCGTCGCCGATCACCGGGACGGTGCGGGTGCGGGACATCGCCGAAGTGAGCCTGGTCGACGCGCCGACAAGCATTTCGCGCGAAAAGCAGCGCCAGGTCGTTCGCGTCAGCGCGAAGATCGTTGCGGCGGACGTCGCCGGCGTCAGCGCCAAAGTGACGGAAGCGCTGGACCAATTGTCGCTGCCTGCCGGCGTGGAGCGCGAAGTGACCGGTATTTCCGTCAATATTGACAAAAGTTTCCGCGAAATGTTCGTCGCCATGATCGCTTCCGTCTTGATCGTGTATTTGATTATGGTCGTCGCCTTCGGCAACGCGTCCGCTCCGTTCGCCATCCTGTTCTCGCTGCCGCTGGCCGCCATCGGCGGACTGTTCGGCCTGTATGTGACCGGCGAAAGCGTGAACGTCACTTCACTGATCGGATTCCTGATGCTGATCGGCATCGTGGTCACGAACGCGATCGTGCTCATCGATCGCGTGCAGCAAATCCGCCGCGAGGGCAAACCGGTGCGCGACGCGCTGATCGAAGCCGGCATGCAGCGGCTGCGCCCGATCATCATGACGGCCGCGGCGACGGTGTTTACGTTGCTGCCGCTGGCTGCGGGCGCATCGCAGGGCGCCGTCATTTCCAAAGGGCTGGCGGTCGTGGTGATCGGCGGCTTGACGACGTCCACCCTGCTCACGCTGTTGATCGTCCCGATCGTCTATGAGCGCATCGAACGGATCAAGTTCCGGTTTGCCTCCCTGTTCCGCGGCGCCGAGCGCAAAGCCCGTATTGCGGACACGAAGCTGACCGAAAACCCGACCTGACCCGGAGCGATTCAGCCGCGTCGCGCAGAAGCCGCAGACACGAAGCCCTTCCTGAGCAGGATGCCGGCGGGACGGCCACATCGGACGGAAAACGGCGAACGTCGGCCTTCCCTGAGCATGATGCCGTGTCTTCCGCGTCAAGCAGAAGCGCGCTGACCGAAGCCCTTCCTGAGCCAGGACCAGGTCTGCCGCCATGCGCGGGAGCCGCCGATCGTCCGGCGTTTCGCCGGGCCGGCTAGCGTGAGTTTCGCTGTGAATCTCGCTGGACATCCGCAAGGATTTTGCTATAATAAGGGTTGATTCGAAAACCGCATACTCCGGGGGGGCTGGAATTGGCCGGCTGAGATTGTATCCCTGAAAGATACTGACCCTTGAACCTGATCTGGGTAATGCCAGCGTAGGGAACGACATCGCGCGCGACGTATCGTTGCGCCGTTTGCCTTGCACTGCAAGCCTCCCGTTCGGGAGGCTTTTTTGCGTCGCCGCACGCGCCGGGCTTGTCCGTGCAGGATAACCACGGCGGGTTATGGCAAAATATCCGCATGCGTCGGTCCGGAACCGATGCCGGGAACATGGCCGCATCGGACAGGCGGCGCCCCTTCCCTCTTGGCAAAACTCCCGCGGCAAGCGGAACCGCCGCGCCGAACGCGCCGATGCGTGCCGACGGCACATGCAGACGCAGGACCAACCCGAACCGATGCGGTCTCGAACTTCCGGCTCCCGCCGTAAAATGACCGATTCGGGCGCCCGCATTTTGCGGCAAGGAACCGGATGAATGAGCCAAAATTCACATCAGAGGAGTGGAGTCGCATGTACAGACGCATCATGTCCGGAATGCTCGCCGCCGCGCTGCTGTTCGCGCTCGTGCTGGCGGGCTGCGGAGAGAGCGGTCGCGACGGCGGCAGCGCCGGGAACCAAAATCCATCGTCCGGCAACGCGGACGGAGAAAGCGCGAAAAAAACGAAAGTCACCGTCCTGCTGGAGTGGACGCCGAACACGAACCATACCGGCCTGTATGTGGCGCAGGCCAAAGGATATTACGCCGAACAGGGATTGGAAGTCGAACTGGTTCAGGCGGGCGAAGCGGGCACGGTGCAGCCGGTCGCCACGAACGGCGCGCAGTTCGGCATCAGCGTGCAGGAACAGGTCACCCAGGCACGCGTGAAAAACATTCCGGTCGTGTCCATCGCCGCCATCATTCAGCACAACACTTCGGGGTTTGCGGCACCCGTCGAAAAAGGCATCCGTTCGCCGAAAGACTTCGAGGGCAAAGTGTACGGCGGCTGGGGGTCCAATGAAGAACGAGCGGTCATCCAATCCGTCATGGAACAGGCCGGCGCCGACGTGAACAAGCTGGAATTTCTGAACATCGGCACGACCGACTATTTTACCGCCGTGAAGCGCGACATCGACTTTGCCTGGATCTTCTACGGATGGACGGGCATCGAAGCCAAGCTGCGCAATATGGACATCGACATGATCTATCTCAAGGACTTGTCCGAAGATCTGGATTATTACACGCCGGTGATCATCACGAGCGAACAGCTGATCAACGAACAGCCCGATCTCGTCAAAGCGTTTATGACCGCCACATCGCAAGGTTACGAATTCGCCATCGCGAACCCGGACGAAGCCGCGCAAATGTTGATCGAGGCGGAGCCGGATCTGGACGAGGAACTGGTGAAAGAAAGCCAGAAATGGCTCAGCGAGCAGTACCAGGCGGATGCGCCGCGCTGGGGCGAGCAAAAGCGGGAAGTGTGGGTCCGTTATGCGGAATGGATGAAAAATTACGGACTGTTGGAAGGCGAGTTTAACGCCGACGAAGCGTTCACCAACGAATTTTTGCCGGAATAACTCGCCGAAGCCGCGTCCATCATCACCGCCACGCCAAGAACGATTACCGACGCGCATAGCGAGCGGCATAGCCAAGCTGCATAACCGACTTGCATAGCCAATGAGCTAAATCAACGTGCGGCAAGTATCAAACCAACATGTTTAGCAACGAGCATCACCAACGTGCCGGGGAGGGAATTTCCACATGGCCAACGCACTGGTCAGCATTCAAATTTTGCCGAAAACGAAAAACGGCGAGGACACGATTCCGTTCATTGACCGCGCCATCGGCATCATCATCGATTCCGGATTGAAATATCGCGTCGGACCGCTGGAAACGACCATGGAAGGCGATCTTGCGCAATGCCTCGAAATCGTGCGCAAAATGAACGAGGAAATGATCGCCGCGGGCTGCGCGTCCGTGATCTCGCAAATCAAAATCGCCTACAACCCGCAAGGCATTTCCATGGACAAACTGACGGAGAAATACGACCAATGAGCAACCGGAGCAAACGATCGTCCGAGAGCGGACAAAACATCCACACCAAGCCGTCCGCCTGGAAAAAAGCCGGACCGCCATTGTTGGCGGTCCTTCTCACCCTCGTGCTTTGGCAGGCATGCACCGCGGTGTTCGAGGTGGAACCGTGGCTTTTGCCCTCCCCCGCCGACATTTGGAACGAAACGTTGGAGACGTATCCGCGGCTGTGGACACATACCGTTTCCACCCTGCAAATCGCCGTCGGCGGATTCGCCGCCGGTACGGCTTGCGGCCTGCTGCTCGCCGTCGCCCTGCATGCGGTGCCGAAACTGCGGGAAGCGGTGTACCCGCTGATCATTTTGTCGCAAAACATCCCGATGATCGCCCTCGCGCCGCTGCTCGTCGTCTGGTTCGGTTTCGGCTGGCTGCCGAAAATTTTGATCATTTCCCTCGTCTGCTTCTTCCCCGTGCTCGTATCCGCGCTGCAAGGGTTTGCCTACACGGACGCGGCGATGATGCAGTACATGCGCATGATCGGCGCCAACCGGCGGCAGATGTTTCGGATGCTCGAATGGCCTTCCTGCCTGCCGCATCTGTTTTCGGGGTTAAAAGTTTCCGCCACCTACAGCATGATGGGGGCGGTCGTGTCGGAATGGCTCGGCGCCAAGCGGGGGCTCGGCATGTACATCCAAATGTCGCAGGCTTCTTTTGAAACCGCGCGCATTTTTTCCGCCATCGCCGTCATCGTCGCGCTCAGCTTGGCGTTTTTTTACGGCATTGGCCTGCTGGAGAAGCGAATGGTTCATTGGAACCGACGAAAGGAGTAGTTCGCATGCTCGTCTGCGACCGGCTGTCGATGGCCTATGACAACGGAAAACGAAAGCTCGCCGTTCTGGACGGGCTCACCCTGCATGTAAGCCGCGGCGAGTTCGTTTCCGTGATCGGCCCTTCCGGCAGCGGCAAAAGCACGCTCTTGCACATCATCGGCGGCCTGATCGCGCCGACGTCCGGCGCCGTGCTGCTCGACGGCGTCGACATCTCCGGCCGCACCGGCCACGTCAGTTATATGCCGCAGCACAACACGCTGTTCCCGTGGCGAACCGTGGAGGACAACGCGGCGCTCGGCTTGGAAGTCGCGGGCACGCCGCTCCGGGAAGCGCGGCGGACCGCGCGGGAATGGCTGCCCCGGATCGGCCTGGGAGGATACGAAAAGGCGTACCCGCACGAACTGTCGGGCGGCATGCAGCAGCGCGTCGCGTTTTTGCGCGCCTTGCTCGGACCGCAGGAGTTGATGTGTCTCGACGAACCGTTCGGGGCGCTGGACGCGCTGACGCGATACGACATGCAGCGGTGGCTCTTGGAAATATGGGAACAGCACCGCCGGACCGTGCTGTTTGTCACCCACAGCATCGAGGAGGCGCTGTTTTTGTCCGACCGCATCTATGTGCTTTCGGCCAAACCCGCCAAGGTCGTGCGGGAAATCGAGGTTCCCTTTGCCCGTCCCCGCCGCCCGGCGCTGCTGTCCGATCCCGAGCTGATTCGGCTGAAATCCGAAATCCATCACCTGCTCGGATATGCGAACGGCTCTCCCTCTCACGCGGGCGCCGTTCCCATAGAGTGAACGGCGCTTCGGCTTCCTGCGGCGCCCCGATGAATGATGCGGTTCCTCTCATATTCACCGCCCCCTTGTCTCGCGCCTACCGTTTGCGCACTGGATACGGTCTTGCAGTCAAACCGTCTTGCAGCAAACCGAATCTTGCTGCTAGACACAATCTCGCGGCCATGCGGTTAAACCAATATTGCGACAAGACGGACCTTGGAGTCGAACTTGGAGTCGAACGGTTGCTTTCCCGCCCGAGCTGTGTCAAGATAATCTATTAAGATAGCGCTGCAACTTCCAATGCATCATGGGCAGGAGTGAACCCGCATGAAACCGGTATTGCGTCTTTTGTGTGAACTGTCCTCCCGAAAATGGGTTTCCTCGATCGCCGGACATGTCGCCAAGTCCGGATGGAGCCGGCGATGGATCGCCGCATTTTGCAAAACTTACCGCATCAACGCGGACGAGGCGGAAAAGCCGCTTGACGAGTACGCTTCCTTGAACGAGTTTTTCACCCGCCGCCTAAAACCCGGCGCAAGACCGATCGATCCGGCGCCGAATACGCTGGTCAGCCCGGTTGACGCCATCGTCACCGCCTGCGGCGTCATCGGCGAAGGAAGCTCGTTTACCGTGAAAGGCCAAACATACACGGTCCCCGAACTGTTGAATCATTCCCCGCGCACCATCAATTACACCGGAGGATATTACATCGTACTGTACTTGAGTCCGCGCGATTACCATCGCATTCACGCTCCCGTCGCCGGCGCCATCGTCGAAACGGAACGCATCCCCGGCCGAACCTACCCGGTCAACGACTTCGGCCTGCGCCATCTGCGGCGCGTGCTCAGCCGCAACGAACGGCTGATCACCTATATACGCCACGAATCCGGCGAAGTGGCCGTCGTCAAAGTCGGCGCCATGAATGTCAGCGGCATCCGGCACGTCGAACCGCTGAACCCGCAGTTGAACAAAGGCGATGAACTGGCGTGGTTTGAATTCGGTTCCACGGTGGTCGTGCTGACGGAGAGCGACATGTTCCAACCCGGGGACCGGCTGCGGATCGGCTCGCCCGTGCGAGTGGGCGAGGCGCTCGGAATTGTACGGCCGCGAGGAAGGCGTTCGGATGACGCGACGGATACCGCTCCGGACGCTTCCGCCGGAAGATGACTCGCCATTCTCCGTTTGATATAATGAACAATTATGGAAATCGACGAGGAAGGATGAAATTCCATGAATCCACTGCTCATGCGGCTGAATGAAACGATCGAAAGGGAAAGTCCCGAAGTGTTCGCGATGCTGTCCGATCTCGGCAAAGCCATCTATTTCCCGAAGGAGGGCATCCTCAGCCAGTCTGCGGAAGCGGGGAAAAAAGCGAACAAATACAACGCCACCATCGGCATCGCCATGGAAAACGGACAGCCGATGCATCTGCGCGTCATTCAGGACACGCTGTCCGCGTACGCGCCGAAAGACATTTACCCGTACGCGCCGCCCGCGGGCAAGCCGGAACTCCGCGACATTTGGAGACGGAAACTGTTGGACGAAAATCCTTCCATGCGGGGAAAAACGTTCGGCACGCCGATCGTGACCAATGCGCTGACCCATGGGCTCAGCATCGTCGCCGATCTGTTCGCCGACGCCGGAGACGCGGTCATCCTGCCGGATAAAAACTGGGAAAACTACGAGCTGACATTCGGCGTTCGCCGCAGCGCGCGCTTGGTGTACTATCCGCTGTACAACGCCGACCGCAAGTTCAACGCCGAAGGGCTGAAAGAAGCCGTACTGGCACAAAAAGACAAAGGCAAGGCGATCGTGATCCTGAACTTCCCGAACAATCCGACCGGATACACGCCCGGCACCGCGGAGGCGGACGCCATCGTGGACGCGCTGAAGGCGGGCGCGGAAGCGGGCGTGCGCATCGTCGCGGTGACGGACGACGCCTATTTCGGACTGTTTTTCGAAGAGTCGCTGCACGAATCGCTGTTCGGCCGTCTCATCGACGCTCATCCCCGCATTCTGGCGGTCAAGGCCGACGGCGCGACGAAAGAGGAATACGTCTGGGGCTTGCGCGTCGGCTTCATCACCTACGGGGCGCACAGCCAGGCTCTGTTGGACGCGCTGGAGCAAAAGACGCTCGGCATCATCCGCGCCACCATTTCCAGCGGTCCGCATCCTTCGCAGACGTTCGTGCTGCATGCGCTGAAGTCTCCGGATTTCGAAGCGCAGCGGAAGCAAAAATTCGAGATCATGAAACGCCGCGCGAACATTACCAAGCAAATTTTGGACAGCGGCAAATACGACGACGTGTGGGAATATTATCCGTTCAACTCCGGATATTTCATGTGCCTGAAGCTGAAAACCGTCCATGCGGAAACATTGCGCCAACATTTGCTGGACAAATACGGGGTCGGCACGATCGCGCTCGGCAGCACCGATCTGCGTATCGCGTTTTCCTGCATCGAAGACGACCAGCTCCAGGAGCTGTTCGATTTGATCCACCAAGGCGTCCTTGACCTGCAGGACGCGCGCTGACGTACGACATCCGCAGGGGAAAGCCGCATGAACGCGCCCTCGCTTGCAACGCCCTGCAGCGCATCCCCCGTTGCGCAAATGCCGCTGCCCCTGAAACAAAGAAGACGCCCCTCATGGAGGGGCGTCTTCGCATTTAACAACGCGTGCTTACCGTCGGATTATTGTTTCGCCGCGTCGCGAATCGCATCCGGCGTTTGCGAATGGTATACCGTTTCCCAAGCTTCCAGTATATTGTCTTTCGTGACCGGGAGCGCGGGAACGGCCACATACGGAGGCGCCTCCTTTCCAAGCAGCGCGTATCCCGCAAGAATCGCTTCCGCCACGCCCTGATCGTATGGCAATTGTGCACCCAACCCCTTGATCAGGCCGTCTCGCGCAATTTCCAGCGCCACCGTCGTTCCCAGGTCAATCGTTGTGATCACCAGATCGTTTCTCCCCGCATTTCTTGCCGCAGCCATCGCGCCTTCGGCAGGAACATCCCATACGACGAAAAGGCCTTTCAGATTCGGATTCTTGGTCAACAGCGCAGCCGCGACTTTTTCCCCGTCATTCGGTCCGGCGATGCCGCCGCGTTCCACGATCTTGATGCTCGGGTAATGTTCATTGATCGTTTTCTCAAAGGCGTCGGTTCTTTGCCGTGTGACGAAGAAATCCGCGTCGTGGTAAATGACACCGATTTCTCCTTCCCCATTGATCGCCTTGGCCATAATATGTGCCGCTTCCACACCGTTGCCGTAGTTGTCGGCGGAAACGACGCTAACATAATGCTCGCCGTGAATCAGGCCGTTCGGTTTGTTGTCCATGAACACGATCTTCGTACCGCTTTCCGCCGCCTTTTTATAGGCTTCCGCCGTGGACACCGCATCGACCGGAATACTGACAAGAATGTCCGGTTTTTTGGAAATGATGGTCTCGATATCCGCAACCTGCTTTTCCGCCTTAAAATTGGCATCGGTTTTGGCGATGATTTCAATACCCATTTTGGCAAATGCATCTTCGAGCCCTTTTACCTGGGCGGTCGACCAATCGTTCCCCGCATAGTGCAGGGCGATGGCGGCGGTGTATTTCCCGTCCCGGATCTGCTTAAGTTCTTCCGGCGTCAGTTGCAGCGTCTTCGCCGATACGGCGCTTTCACCGTCGGGGCCGGAACTTTTGATTTCGTTGTCCGGGAGGTCAAGATTGATCGTCAAGGGAGCGTCCTCGGAAGCATCGCCCGGCGCCGTGCCGCTGTCGGACCCGCCCGCTTTGCCGCCGTTCCCTTTATTTCCGCAACCGGCCAACGCGAGACTGATCGATAAAATGAACACAAGCAAAGCTGTCATCGTTTTTTTCATGTTTTTTCACCCCTGGATTTCATTGTTGTTGACCACAAAATACCGCAACCAAAACCGTCTGTACCGAGGTTTTTCCACCTCCCTTCATCGTAATTTCCTATTTCACCGTCACCCAATTTCCCGTTTGCGCGCTCTCTACGACGGCATCAATGATGCGCATGACACGCAGGCCATCTTCAAAGGAAGCGACGGAATCGGGCGCGGCCGTTCCGTTCAGAACCGCGCCGTAAAACTGGATCATCATATTTTTCAGCGAATCCGGCCAGCCTTCCTCATGTCCGCCGGGATAGTGAACGTACGGTTGCGCGCTCGAATGGAGCAGTCCGGGGTCCCGCAACAACGTTTCATTCGGTTTGTCCCGGTAGCCCATCCGCAGCTCGAACGGCTTTTCCTGCTCCCAACTGCAAGATGCTTTCGCACCGTCCAGACTCAAGGCGAGCCCGTTTTTGTATCCCGCGGAAATTTGGGAAACGGTGAACACCCCGTGCGCTCCCGATTCAAACTTGACAAGCACGGAACAGTAGTCTTCGGTTCTGACGTCCACCGGCTCCGCATCGCCGCCCCCCGCGTTTCCGAACGTTTGCGTGCCCTCGGTCGGCTTATACCGTTTCGGGATGGCGATCGACATGTCCGCCAGCACTTCCGTGATGTTCCATCCCGTCACATATTGCGCCAAATCGAACAAATGGGAACCGATGTCGCCGATCGCTCTCGTCTTGCCCCCGTATTCCGGTTCCACCCGCCAATTGTAGTCCGTATCGTACAAAAGCCAATCCTGCAAATAATGGCCGCGGACGATCCGGAGATCACCCAACGTGTCGTCGAACACCATCCCGCGCATGTGCTGTACGATCGGGTATTGCCTGTAGTTGAAATTGACGCCGGTGACCAGCTTGGACCCGGCAGCCAAACGGCACAGTTCCTCGGCTTGCTCGCTCGTCATCGTCAGAGGCTTCTCCGACAGCAGATGTTTCCCGTGCAGCAAAACTTGCCTGTTTACTTCGTAGTGCAAATAGTTGGGCGTACAATTGTGAACGACCTCAATGTCCGGATCCTTCAGCAAGTCCATATAATCCCCGTATGCCTTCGGCACGTTCAGTTTCCGCGCCAACGCCTCCGCCGATTGTTGATTGCTCTGCGCGATCGCGACGACATCGACGAAGCCGAGCCGCCTGACCGCCTCGATATGGGCTTGTCCGATAAACCCCGCTCCCAAAATCGCCGCCTTTACCCTTCTCATGCGTGCTCCTTCCTTGTCATTTGTTCAAGGATTTGCGACCGAAGGCCACCGCCAGGATAATGATGAGCCCTCTCACGATATTTTGCTGGCTGACGTCCAATCCCATAATAATCAGCCCGTTGTTGATCGTTCCGATCATCAACGATCCGATGACCGTGCCGATCACGGTGCCGACGCCGCCGAACAAACTCGTTCCGCCCAAAATGACGGCGGCGATGACCGACAGCTCATCCCCTTCGCCGAAGGTGTATCGCCCGGCATGCATTCTGCCGGCATACAGCATGCCGGCCAACCCCGCCATCAGCCCCGATCCGATCAATACATACAGCTTCGTTCTTTGTACGTTGACTCCGGAATATCGGGCGGCTACCGGATTTCCCCCTGTGGCGAGCACTCTTCTGCCGAAGGCGGTCTTTTTCAACATCACATGGCCGATTGCGACAATAACCAATGTCCACAAAAGCAGCACCGGCACGCTTCCGATGTTGCCGGAACCGAAGATGTACACATACGTTTCATTGATGATCGGCACCGGCGCCGTTTGCGTCACCCACATGGCCAACCCTTTCGCGATGCCCATCATGCCCAGGGTGACCAGAAAGGAAGGAATGGCCACTTTCGTCACCAGCATTCCGTTGATCAGACCGATGATGAAGCCGGTTCCAAGCCCGGCAACAATCGCGCCGAGGATACCGTACCCCGACTGCAGCGCCAACGCCGTCGTCAGCGAGGAAAGGGCGGCAATGGATCCGACCGACAAATCGATCTCGGCAGCGCTCATCACAAACGTCATGGCGACGCCCATGATGGAAATGATCGCGGTTTGGCGGATAATGTTCAGCAAATTGTTCATGGTCAAAAATCCGTCCGAACTCAACGTGACGGCAAAATAGATGAAAATGCCGACAAAAGCGATATACACGATATATTGCCGCCAGTTGAAGTGCCGGAGTGCCGCAAAAACGTTAGAACCCTTGGATGGCATGCTGCAAGTCCCCCTCCGACGCGATGTCTTCGCGCGCAATCACTTTTCTCGATTTTCCGTTATGCATGATGACAATCCGGTCGCTTACCGCCAGCAGCTCGGCCATTTCCGACGAGACGAGCACGATACTTTTCCCCTCATCCGCCAATCGCCGGATCGTCTCGATAATTTCCGACTTTGCCCTGATGTCGATGCCGATCGTCGGCTCGTCGAGGAGCAGAATGTCCGGATCGTTGGCCAGCCATTTCGCAAACACGATTTTTTGCTGGTTCCCTCCCGACAGCAGCCTGGCCGACTTGTGGATGGAGTCCGTTTTGATGTTGAGGTTGCGGACCCACGTCTCGGCAAGGTTTTTCTCCATTTTGTCGTTCACAAAGACGTCCCGTTTCCGTGCGAGCGAAGGCAGCAAAATGTTGTCCTTTACTTCATGTTCCAAAACGAGCCCCTGAACCCTGCGGTCCTCCGGTACCAAGGCCAATCCCAGGCTGATGGCCTCCTTCGGATTGCGGATCGTGACCTTTTGTCCGCGCAGCAAAATTTCCCCGTCGGTCACGCGATCGATTCCAAACAATGCGCGCAATAGTTCGCTGCGGCCGCTCCCCATCAAACCGGCGATCCCCAACACTTCTCCCTGCCTGAGTTCTAGATCCACGCCGTTGACTCGATTGTCCGTCCTCAAACCGCTGACTTGAAGAACGACCGGTGAGTTGGAAGACCCCGCACGTCGCTTCCACTCGAAAGAATCGATATTTTTTCCCGCAATATGCCGTATGACAGTGTCCATATCGAGCCGTCCCACGTCGTCGGTGACGAGATGCCTGCCGTCGCCCATAACGGTGATTCGGTCGCAAATCCGGTAAATTTCTTCCATCCGGTGGGAAATATAGATGATGGAGATGCCTTTTTGCTTGAGTCGCGAGATCAGGTTGAACAACACTTCCGTCTCTTTGGTCGTCAGTGAGGAAGTGGGCTCATCCATAATAAGAATTTTTGTATTTTTTGACAGCGCTTTCGCGATCTCCGTCATCTGCCAAAATCCCACGCCGAGCTCTGACACCAACCGGTTCGGATCCATGTCGACGTGAAGCTCCGACAAAAGCTCCCGGGTCATCTCCTCGCATTTTTTGTCGTCAATGAATCCCCACCTCGTTCTCGGTTCCCTTCCCAGAAAAATGTTCTGGGCGACTGTTAGCGTCGGAACGAGGCTAAATTCCTGAAAAATCATTGAAATTCCGTGTTTTTCCGAATCTTGCGGCATTCTGAACTGCACTTCGGAACCGAACAGGCGGATGCTTCCGCCATCCGGGGTATACACGCCCGTCAATATTTTCATCAACGTCGATTTGCCCGCTCCGTTGCCTCCCATCAAGGCGTGCACTTCGCCTTTTCGCAGCTCGAAGCGTGCATCGCTGAGCACCCTTATGCCGTTAAACGATTTGTTGATATTCTTCATTTCCAGGATCGGCGCTTCCATTCCGTTCCCCCCTCGCTTCCGCATCCGCAGCGGGACGGCCCCCCGTCCCGCCGAGACTTGGACATGGAATCACTTGGCCGAAACCCAGGCGTTCTTTTCGGCGGATGTCAAAATCGCGTCGCTGATCACCGCAATCCGGTAACCGTCGTAAAAATTCGGAGATACGTCCTTGTCGTTCACAATCGCATCGATGAAATCGTACGCCTCGATGATTTTGGTCTCGGTGTAGCCGATCCCGAGCGCGGGAATCGGCCATAGTGCGTGTCCATACGGATGTGCCGGGCCGGTGTATATGGTCCGGAACCCCCTTCTGTCCGCCGGATCACTGGAAAAACATACTTGCAGCTCGTCGCGGCGCTCATAGTTGAAGTAAATGGAACCCAGTTCCCCGTGAATTTCCAATGTAATAAAATTGTTCCGCCCCCACGCGTTCCGCGTCGCTTCAATGCTGCCCACCGCACCGTTGTCAAATCGCAGGAGCGTGCTGATCTCGTCGTCCACATCCACCGGCTCTTTCTTCACGTCCGCGTCAGCCTTGACCGTGCCAAGCAGATCGACGGAGCCGCTTTGCACGGGACGTTCTTTGATCCACGTCTGAGCGACCGCCATCACTTCGGAAATGTCGCCGACGAGATAGCGAGCCATGTCGATAACGTGCGTGGCGATGTCCCCCAGAGCGCCGGATCCGGCAACGGATTTCCGGAACCGCCAGGACAGCGGGGAATTCGGATCCGCCGACCAATCCTGTAAGTAGGTTCCGCGGAAATTCAAAATTTTCCCGATCGAACCTTCCTCAATATATTTTTTTGCCAGGGCGATCGCCGGAGTACGGCGGTAGTTAAAAGCGACCATGTGCTTGACTTTCGCATCCCGGACAGCGTCCCACATCGACTTGGCTTCATCCGCCGTTCTGGCGAGCGGCTTTTCGCAAATGACATGCTTACCCGCTTTGGCCGCCGCGATGGCGATCTCCGCATGCATGTTATTGGGAGTGACAATGTCGACGATATCAACGGACGGATCTTCGACCACTTTTTTCCAGTCTGTGGAATAGGATTCAAATCCGTAACGTTCTGCCGCAGTTTTCGCCATTTCTTCGGTGACATCCACGACAATCTTGCGCACCGGCTGCGCGGGCGCCGGCCAGAAAAACATCGGCATCCCCGCATAGGCGATCGAATGGGCTTTCCCCATAAAACCTCCGCCGATCATGGCGACATTCAGCTTCTTCATGGTGATCTCTCCCCGTCTGATAGATTGCTTAATTATTTGATGTTCAAATGCTCTTGCAAATACACTTTGCTGATCTGCGCGCCCTTGAGCGGGTCGGGGTAACTGTCCAGTTCCACCGTGACCCAGCCGTCGTACCGATTGCCGCGCAGGATGTCGATCATTTCGGCAAAATTTTGGTTTCCTTCTCCGAGCGGCAAAAACATCCCGTCTTTGTAATCTTTGAAGTGGATATACTTGATGCGGTTTGCGTATTTTCGGACGACTTCCGCGGGATCTCCGCCTCCGGCTTCGATGTGGGCGGTATCGGGACAAAGGGCGATAGAGGTCCGTTCCATGAGCTTATCCAACTGTTCGGGGCGCTCCACGCAAGTGCCCAAATGCGGGTGATAACTCGGGATCAGTCCGTACTTTTGTGCGATCGCCGCCGCTTTTTCCAGCGATTCCGCCAGCACGTCGTAGTCGGATTCGCGAATGCCGTCCGATCGCACGGCTCCCCCGCCAAGCACGAGATGCTCCGCTCCGAATTCGGCCGCCAGTTTCGCCACTTTTTCGATCTTGTACAGTTCCTCTCCCAGAATTTCCCGATAGATGAAGTTGCCGCCGGTGTATACGCCGATCAGCGCGAGCCCCGTGCTTTCCATTAACTGTTTGAACTGTTCGGGGCGCTGCTCGTACTGCATCAGGTTCCCGTCGAAAATTTCAAATCCCCGATACCCGGCGGAGGCGATATCCGCGAGCGCCTGTTCGGTGGAACCGTTGGCCAGATAATATACGTCTTTGACGGAGGTGACGCCGGATGCCTGGCCTACCACACCGCCCCATGTGTTTGTCTGATAACCCAGTTTCATGTCAAAACCCCTTTCGTGATGAATGATCGCGCACTAGGATTGGACCGGTTTCTTTTTCACCGCGCTGACCAGTTCGACCGGCGGCCTTTCTTTCAGCACTTCCTGCCAGCCTGACAGCAGGTTTTCCGTCGTGATCCGGTAAGGCGTCACACCGATATAAGCCGGAACCGACTTGCCGATCAGCGCATTGGCCGCAGCCATGGCCATCGCCATTCCTTGTTCATAGGGGCGCTGAGCGCTCAAACCTTTCATCGGGCCGCCCAAGGCCATATTCATGGCGACTTCACTGTCAAGATCCGCCGTCACGACCGCGATATCCGTACGCTTCAACTCTTGCAGCGCTTTCAGCACTTCGAGAGCGGGCCCCTCCCAGGATACGTACAACCCTTCGATCTCCGGATGTCTTTTGATCAGTTCGTAACATTTGTCAAACACGTTTTTCTCGCTGACAAATTGCTCCTTGGCGACGATGTCCAGGCCGGGAAATTCGTCCAAGAGCACCTGCTCCGCCGACATATCCCGCTGCTTGGTGGCAAAAAACGGAGCGCCATGGATCAAGAGACCGACGCGACTTTTTTGGTTTCTGATCAAATACTCGCCGAGAATTCTGCCGGCGATTCTGCCGTTTTCCCGTTCGTTGACGGACACGCAGGTGACGTAATCCTCACGGGTGAACCCGCTGGGTACGTTATTGATGAGAACCAATTTTACCCCCTTCCTGACCACCTCCCGATAACTCTCGGCGGTGATAATCTCATCCGCGGGAATGCTGATCAACACATCGGGATTCATCGCCATGATGCTGCCGAGCTGCCGAATCTGAAGTTCCGCGTCAAAATGCGCATCGGTAACCGCCACCACTTTGATGCCGAGTTCAGAGAACACGTCCTTAATTCCCTTTTCGTGCAGCCTGGCCCAGGCCGTGCCGGAATAGTGAAAGGATATGGCGGCGGTATACGAGCCCGACTTGATTTGTTCCATCTCCGATTTGGTCAGGTTCAGCACTTCAGGGCTTTCCGCTTTTTCGCCAAACGGTCCTCTGCCGATACACTGGGTGGAATCACGGACGATCAGCCTGCCGGACACAACGATGTTTTCCCGTTCCTGACCGGGGGCGCTTATTTTCTCCAACAGTTTGCCCATCGCGGCGGCGCCGATCGCTTCCGGATCGTGAGCAAACGTCGTAATGGATGGATGCATCATGTCATGGAATGTGGATTCCTGCAGGCTGATGAGCGACACGTCGTCGGGACATTCCAGATTGTGGCTGCGAAGAAATTTGACCAATTCCATTGTCGCGCGATCGCTTGCGATGATGGCGGCTGTAGGCCTCTCTTTGTCCGACAAAAACACGCCGCCCAACTCGCTGTAATCCAATTGGAGAGAGGCGTCAATCACGAGCTCCTGATCAAAAGGCACACCACCATTCGCAAGCGCCTGTTTGTAACCGTCCAGAATGGAGCGTCCTCGCACACCCTCCTGTGCATGATAGACCAGACAAATCCTCTCATGGCCGTTTTTCAGCAAATGTTCGGTCGCCCTGTACGCGTTTTCACCATCGCTGATCACTAGATCGCCATTTGCTTCTCCGCGTGATTGATGATCGGCGTAGACGACCGACACGGTCGGCATCATGAGTTCGCTGCGTTTGATCTTATGATCGTCGTCGCCGACGTCGGAAACATGAATCATGCCGCACGGTTTTTCCAACTTGATGTATTCGTGTATGAGTCCCTTGTTGCCCGTGTGAATCACAACGGTATCGTATCCGAGCCGCGACGCTTCCCGGTGAATCCCTCTGGTCACATCGACCGCAAATTCATCCAGAAAATTGTCGAGCAAGCACAAAACAATGCGCGATGTTTGAGATTGCCATTTACGCAATAGCAAATTCGCTTTCTCATCGGATGACTCCCGTATGACCTGCAAAACCCTTTCCGTCAGCTCGGGACTGACATAACGGGTTTTGTTCACTACGTGAGAGACGGTCGCAATCGATACACCGGCTTTTTTGGCGATCTCCTTAATGTTCATTCCATCCACCCGCAAAACCGTAATTTTACGTAAATATTTGGACATTTCTTTTTCTTGTATCAAGATCATAACTGAAATTCCGTTATAATGTCAACAATAATTACGCAAATTTTAAGGTCGATCAATAAAAAAGAAGGAAATAAAATATAAAATGAATCAATATCAGTATAAAAAGTAAATATTTGGACAGTTAAATTTTGATATTATTATCGTTTTTCGATTTTTTTACGTAAATATAGCGCTTACAGAGGCACTTTCCTTGTTACAACACGTTGCACTAATCAAATCAGGTATCTATCAGATTTCTGTTAACCGGCAAGAAAAAAAATAGACGGGAATCGTAATCCGCCCGTCTGCTGTACCAAAAAACGAAGGAGGGAACAAAGAAGAGGGACTGTTCGCGCTTAAAATGAATACGAAAACGAGGTCGCGCGCATGTTGCGCACACCGCTAACGCACACGCCGAAGCGGGCGCATCCCGCTTCATCGCGCTTATTGGGAAGGCAGCAGTTCGAAGTGATGAATCGGCCAATACACGAGGTCCGCTCGTCCCACAATGTCTTCGAACGGGATAAATCCGACGGACGGATCGCGGCTGTCCTTGCTGTGCGGCCGATTATCTCCCATGACAAATACGTGCCCTTCCGGCACAACCGCCTCGCTGCCGTCATGCGGGAAATCGCCCCGCGTGTTGTAAACGCCGCCGGCCTCTTTCGCTCGCCGTACCTGTTCTTCGATGTAGGGTTCGTCCAATTTTTCCCCGTTGATAAACACATCGTCGCCTTGCACCCGCACCCGTTCTCCGGGCAGCGCAATGACACGCTTGATGTAATCTTCCCCTTCCGGCGCGTGCAGCACGACAACTTCGCCGCGTTTCGGTTCCCGCAGCTGGTAGATGATTTTATTGACGATCAAGCGCTCCCGATTGTCAAAATTGGGCACCATCGACTCCCCGTAAACCACATAATTCCCAAATAAAAAAGAACGGATCAATACGACCAGAACGATCGCAATCGCGAAGGTCTTAATCCAGTCCCACAATTCCCTGAGCATCCGTTTCCACACCCATTTCCGTTTTCGTCTCTGATTGTTATTATAACGCATCGACGGTCCGGATGCGAATGCGACGCGAGACATGGGACCGGAACGGAAGTCCGAAGCGCGAAGCCGCCGCGGCAAGTCTGTCTGTTCCGATCCGAATGAACTGGCGAGAATATGTCCGATGAGCCGGGAAAATCGCGTGCGCCATCTGAACGGATTGGAAAGCCGTCATTTTGATGATTTTGGGCAGTTTGCCTTCCGTCCAGTACAGAGCGCCGATATTTGGCAAACGCTTCTCGGGCAGCTTTCGGTTTATCGGGGACAACCGATCTTGAAGCTGCCGAGAATGAGGCGGGATGGGTGTTGGAGTGCAAAAATACATCATATTTGGGAATGAAATGCCGGATTAAGACTCATTGAGTGCAAATTTACATCATATTTGGGAATGAAATGCCGGATTAAGACTCATTGAGTGCAAATTTACATCACAATCGCCTTGATCTGATGAAACCGGTACAAATGGAATGCAAAAATACACGCTATGGAATCCATGCCCGTTTGAAACGCCCCAGTCGGTGATCCGCACAAAATCGACAGCTGCCTCAGTCCCGCCAGCTTTCACAGAACGCGCTAATCATAGCAATAGCGTCTCACCGTTCCGTTCGCAAGCATTACCTCTCCAAAAATAATAGCGGAGGAGACGGAACTTCCGTCTCCCCCTGACAACCAATGCGTTATGGATGTGCATGCAATGAAAACGAGATCTTTTTCACGCCGCATTGGCGACGTTTGTCGCTGGGACCGTGCACGTGCAAGGCGGAATCTGCAAATCGTCGCGGACTTGCTTAGGCTGCAGTTCAAGATCCGCACGCTACTTGATGATGATTTCCGTCACCAGCTGGTTTTTGATTTTCAGCTCGATCGGATGGTTTTGCACGAGCAGCGTCTGGCTGCCGCTGATTTTCACGTCTTTGGCGACCTGGTAGATGACCGTCTGCGGCGCGCCGCCGGTCTCCTGAATAATCGAGATGGTGGCGATTTTGCCCTCGTTGTTGAACGTCATCCCGTTATACCATCCGCTGACCGTCATTTCCCGCTGCTCGGCCTGTTCGGTCACCTGCACGAATTCCAGCGTGATGCTGTCCTTCTTCGCCTTGGCGAAAATGACGTCGCCCGGCTTCAATTGGGAAAGCGCAACCTGGGATCCGCCGCGGTATATTTTCGTGCCGGCCTCAACGAGGTATGCGGTATCGGCGCCGTTGACGGTGACGAGCAACACTTGGTCGTCCGTGGCTACCATCTTCACCGTACCGGTGAACACGGTGCTCTGCTCCGCCGTCTTGGTGACGGTCACGAGTTCCACCAAACTGTTTTCGACCCGCACGAACACCTCGTCGCCCTGCTTCAGCGCGGAGGCGGACACTTTTTCATTGTTGCGGTAAATGTCCGCATCGCTTCTCAGCGCATACTGCACCAGTTTTCCGCCGCTGAAGACGGAAAGCACATTGTTCTTTACTTCCGAAGCGAGCGTGCCGGTCAGGTTCGCGTTCACCGACTGTCCGGTCGCCTCCAGCGAGACGATAGCGCCCGCGGCGGAAATGTGCGCCGTCACTTTGTCGCCGACCACGAGCGCGGAAGCGTCCACCTTCACGCCGTTGCGTTTGATCACCGCTTGCTCGTCAAGACGGTAAGTAACCTCCGCTCCGTTTTCCAGACGAAGGGTGACATTCTTCCCGTTGACGGCCGCCAGCGTGCCCGTCACCTTGAACGGGGCGGGATTTTCGCCGCCCGGCGCCTGCCCTGTCACTTCGATAAAGATGACCACTTGGTTATACGTGCGGAAAACGATCGACTCGCCGGCTTTCAGATCGGACAGGGCGATGCGGGATCCGTTGCGATAGACGAAGGCTCCCGGGTCGACCGGATAGCTGATCCCGTTGGTGAGCAGCAGCGTATTGTTGGTCACCGGCGCTTTCAGCGTGCCGCGCAAAAGCCCGTTGTCCGGCAAATACATGCCCGCCCGGTCCAGAAACGCGGCGATTTCCGCGCGCGTCACCGGCCGGTTCGGACGGAACGTGCCGTCCGGATAGCCGAGCACGATGCCGTGTTCCACCGCGACGGCCACAAAGCCGACGGAACCGGCGGGAATGGCGTTCTTATCGCGAAAATCCAGATTCGTGTTCATCTTTTTTCGCGCTTCGTCGTCCAAATCCAGCGCCTTGACCAGCAGCGTGGTGACCCACAGGCGGTCGGCCGCCTTGTTCGGTTGCAGTTTGGTTTCATTTTCGAAAAACAAATCGTTTTCCAGCGCCACCGCGACATAGCCGCGCGCCCAGGAAGCGATCTGTTTCTCATCTTTCAGGTTCAGATGGGAAGCTTTCTTTTCCGCCGATTCCGCCTGTTCGCGCAAGCCCATGAGGCGCACGGCGGTCACAATCGCTTCCAGACGGGTCACCGGCTTGTTCGGCCGGAAAGTGCCGTCGTCATACCCCTCGAAAATTTGTTGGGCGGCGAGGCTCGCGATATGTTTTCGCGCCCACTCCATTTGGACGTCGTCGAACTCCATGCGGATTTCGATCTTCTTCCCCTTGTTCTCCTTGCCTTTCCCGCCGCCGCGGTCGTCGTCCTTGCCCTTGGCCAGGACGCCGCCGGCGGTCCCCAGCGCCATCAACAGCGCCAGCACCATGACCAGCAGCTTTTTGGCGATGCCGCTCTTCATGTAAGTCACTCCTCCATTTTTCCAGTATCGTGGTATCGTGGGAATGCAGCCTTTGACGATACGATTCGGAGGAGCGGCGGCCGTTGGAGGGGTAAGGCGAAAAAATGGGCCTGACGACCCGGCGGGAAGCCCAAAGTCTCAGGTCCCGCCGCCCGGCATTCAGTGCTTTTTGACCTGTTTCGGCCCGTTTTTCGACGGCCGGCGGCGTTGGGCGTCATGTTCCCGGACGTCCATAATGCGGCCGTGATACAACGTCTTGGGTTCCGGCCGGAAGCCGAGAGCGCGCGCAAACTTCCCGATCACAAACCGCTCGCGCGGCGTGACGATGGAAATCGACACGCCCGGTCTGCCCATGCGTCCCGTCCTCCCCGCCCGGTGCACGTACTGGTCCGGGCCCGACGCGGGCTGGACGTGGATGACGTGCGACACCGCGGGAAAATCCAGCCCTCTCGCCGCCACATCGGTACAGATCAACAGCCGGAGGCGGCCGTCGCGGTAGGCGTTCATGACCTTCGTCCGCATCAATTTGTCCGCGTCCCCGTACAGGGAGGCGACCTGAAATCCCGCATAGCGCAGTTTCGCTTCCACGACGCCGATCTGGTCGGCATCGGTGACGAACAGAAGCGCCGCGGACGGTTTGCAGGCGCGCAGCACCTTGATCAGCGTTTCCGATCGCTCGCGTTCCCCGCAGGCGATCACCCAATGCCGGATCGTTGACGGCAGCTTGAGCCCCTCAGCCAGATCGATATGGGCGGGTTCGCGCATCCACGCCGCCACCGGTCCAAGATCCCCCGCCGTGGCCGAAAACGCCGCCACCTGCCGGTCGCGCAAAGCGCTGCGGATGACGGCGTGCGCGTCTTCGGCGCCGCCTGCCGCCATCAGCTCGTCCGCTTCGTCCAAAATGATCGTTTTGACTTTGTGCATTTTCAGCTTGCGCAGCCGGATCAGTTCCAGCACCCGTCCCGGCGTCCCGATAGCGATGTGCGGATGGGCGCGCAATTGCTCGATTTGCCGGCTCAACGAAGCGCCGCCGATCAGCGTGACGTGGCGCACCGGCGTTCCTTGGGCGAGCTTGCGCAGCTCGTCCGCAATCTGGACGCACAGTTCCCGCGTCGGCGTCAGCACGACCGCCTGCAGGTCCGGCACGGCGGCGTCGAGCCGCTGCAAAATCGGCAGCAGGTAAGCCAGCGTTTTGCCGGTGCCGGTGAGCGACCGGACGACGGCGTCCCGACCCGCCAGCAAAACGGGAATCGCGGCGGACTGCACTTCCGTCGGTTCGGTGATCCCCAATTCCGCAAGCCGCGTCGTCCAAGGTTCCGTGATCGATAATGCGGAAAAACCGGTTTCCATAGGGTCTCCTTCCTATTCCTGCCTGTCCGGATGTTTGAACCAGTCGAAAATCATGTCCAGCGCCCGCCGGTCCGCTTCCGGCGAAAACACGTGCGCCATTCCCGGGAAAACGGCCAGCCGGTGCGGCCTGGACGCCGCCCGCAGCGCTTCCGCCAGACGGAGCGCGTGTTCCAGGCCGACATGTCGATCGAGCTCGCCGTGCACGATCAACACCGGACGCCGGATTTCGCCGGCCCAACAGACGGGCGATCGTTCCAGGTATTTTTCCCTCTGCTTGACCGGATGGCCGACGACGCGCCGCAGCATGCGGCGCAAATCCACCCGCTCCTCATAGGTGAGCAGCAAGTCGCTGACGCCTCCCCAGACGGCAACGGGACCGAGTTCGGGGCAGTCGCGGGCGGCCAACAGCGCCATGATCGCTCCGCGCGAAAAGCCGAGGCAGGCGGGAGGCTCGCGGCGGACTTCCGGCAGCGACGGCAAAAGACTCGCCGCGGCGTACACGTCTTCCCGGTCCGCCCCGCCGAACTCGTCCCGGCCTTCCCCGCTCTGGCTGCCGCGGTAATACGGGGCCAGCACGGCGTAGCCGCGCGCGGCGAACTGCGCCATGCGTTTCGGCCGCACCATCCCCGCGCGGCCGATGCCGCCCCGGCAGTACAAGAGCGGCGGAAAAGGGCCTCCCCGTGCGGGAAGCGCGAAACACGCCTTCACCCGGTAAGGTCCGCTTCGGTACGTGAGCGTGTGCATCCGCACATCCCGGCTTGTCCACGTCATCGGTTCGATGACCCAATCGGCCGCGGCGGCGTTCCGTTCCTCCGCCTTGCCTTCTTGGAGACGCGTCTCGCTCGCCGACCGTTCGTCCGTGAATTCGCCGCTCCCCGGACGGATCATTTCCGGTTCAGAAGCCGGTGCGCCACCGGCTCCAACAAGCGGGGAAACAGCTGGTATATGCGGGCCGCCCAATCCGCCGACCGCGGTAGATCCGCTTCCGGTAAGTTGCGCGACACCGTTTTCAGCACGGCGGCCGCCACCTGCTCGGGGGCCAGCAGCAGCCAGGGAGGCAGCGATTGGAGGTAGCGGCCGGACGGGTCCGCCAGTTGAAAAAACGCCGTCCTCACCGGACCGGGATTGACTGCCGACACCCGGACTCCGGTGCCTCGCAGTTCCATGCGCAAGCTTTGGGTGAACCCGCGCACGGCAAATTTGCTCGCGGTATATGCGGCCGACTTCGCCGTACCGACTTTTCCCGCCATCGAGGCGATGTTGACGATATGGCCGCTTCCGCGCTCCAGCATGTGCGGCAGGACGGCGCGCGTGCAGCGGACCGTGCCGAAAAAATTGACGTCCATGATGCCGGCGAATTCGTCCATGCCGGTGTCGGCAAACGCTTTGAACGCGCCGTATCCCGCGTTGTTGATCCAAACGTCGACCCGGCCGTGCCGCTGCACGATGCCGCGCACGGCTTCGGCCACCGAAGCGTCGGAAGTCACGTCCAGCTCCACCACGTCCGCGGGCCCGGGAAGACGCGCCGCCAATTCGTTCATGGCGCCGAGCGATCTCGCGGCCAGCACCGTCACCGCGCCTTGTCGCGAGAACGTTTCCGCCAGCGCCGACCCGATGCCCCCGGAAGCGCCGGTAATGACCACGATCTTCCCTTTCATGCCATCACTTCCCGTCCAGCAATGTCCTCTTCATTGTATCCGTTCTCCCGCACCGCCGCAAACCGGTCGCCGGCAGCAGTTGAAGCGGGACGGAACATTCACATATAATAAATGTATATCTCGCGAGCCGGGATTGATAAATCTTTTTTATAAAAGGGGGGCAGTGCATGAACATCAACCAATTGGAAACGCTGCTGGCGATTTCCAAAACGATGAGTTTCCGAAAAGCGGGCGAGCTGCTCAATTTGACCCAGCCGGCGGTTTCCGCGCAAATCAAAAACCTGGAAGACGAATTCGGCACCATTCTGGTCGACCGCAACCAGCCGGTCACGCTGACGGACAGCGGCAAAATTTTTTTGGAGCACGCGGAAAAAATATTGCAGCAGGTCAACGAACTGAAGCAGCGGCTGGCGGACATGCAGCAAACCCCCCAGGGCCACATCCAGTTAGGCACGACCACTTCGATCGCCATGCAAATCCTTCCCCGGGTATTGTCCTATTTTCAAGACCAGTTTCCTTTAATCAAAACGACGATTCATTCCATGCCCTCATCGCAAATCATGGCCAGCGTGGAAAGCGGGCTGATCGACATCGGCATCGCCTATTTGTTCGAAAAACATCCCGCGCTGGAAACGTCGGTGCTGTACTACGACACCTTCGAACTGGTCGTGTCTCCCCGGCATCCGCTGGCCGAGCGAAACCATACGTCCATCTACTCGCTGGCGGACATCCCGATGATCATGCTGACGCCCGAAACGGCGGGAAGGCGCTTTCTCGACCAAATCTTGTCGAGGTACAAAATCGAGCCGCGCATCGTCATGGAATTGTCCAGCAGCGAGGAAGTCAAGCGGATGGTCGAACTCAACCTCGGCGCGGCGGTCATTTCCAAAATGTCCATCGCCAACGAGGTCAGGGCGGGCACCCTGAAAATGATCAAAGTCAACGAACTGGAAATCCCCCGCCCGGTCGGCGTGGTGTACAAAGCGGGACGGTACCTGAACACGGCGCTGCAGCAGTTTTTGAACGACCTGAAGGGCATGCCGGAAACGCAATTTCTCGGATCCGAGTGACGCATTTTGCGAACGAACGACGACAATGGCAACTTTGATAAAATTTCAAAAAAAAAGGAGTCAAGTCCCATGAAATTCGATCTGCATACCCATCACGAACGGTGCGGCCACGCGGAAGGAAACATCCGCGATTATATCGAATCGGCGATCCGCCAAGGACTTTCGGTCATCGGCATCTCCGACCACTCTCCCTTTTTCGGCAGTCCCGAAGACCATCCGCAGCCGGGCGCCGCGATGCCGAAAAGCGAGTTTGACGCTTACGTTCGCGAAGTGCTGGAACTGAAAGAAGAATACAAGGACAAAATCGAAGTGCTGCTCGGCGTCGAATCGGACTTTTTTCCGGAGCACGCCGACACGTACCGCAAAGTGTACGAACGCTATCCTTTCGATTACATCATCGGATCGATCCACCAGGTGCACGGCGTCAGCATTTTCAACAAAAAACGGTGGGACCATTTGAGCGATGCGGAAAAAATCGCGGTCAAGGAAGATTACCACCGCCTCATCGAGCGGTCGGCGCAGAGCGGCATGTTTGACGTGCTCGGCCATATCGACGCGATGAAAGGAAACTATCCCGGCTTCAGCGACATCCCGGCGAAAAACAGCGAGGACCGCATGTTGAAAACCATTGCGGAATGCGGCGTCGCGATCGAGATCAACACGTCGGGCAAAACGAAACTTTGCGGCGGCTGGTATCCTTCCGACGACCTACTGGAAAAAGCGCTGCATTACGGAGTACGCGTCACGATGGGGTCCGACGCGCACATTCCGGAACGCGTCGGGGACGAATGGGATCTCGTGCGCCAAAAGCTGAAAGACATCGGATTCCGGGAGTGGGTCTGTTTCCGGCAAAGACAATCGTACGCGGTGCCGCTGTGAGGCAAAAAAATCGGCCCGCGCTCGGCAGGCCTTCCATGGGTATATATATCAAAAGGGGGTCTTGGCTATTATCATAGCGGACCAACATTAAAGAACGATAACATCCATATTTCAATTTTGTAACAAAATTTCAGCGGTCGGTAAAATCGCCGCAACGTCTTGCCGGAATCGCAACATGGGCAGCATCAACGACCGCGGAGACATTCGCCCGTTGCGCCATTGCGCCCGCAAAGGTCTTGTCCGAGTCGCCGCTTCGCGGGTCGGGCAAGAGCGGAATTGCGGCCCCCGCGATTGTCTTCGGCCGGCTTGGGACGATATAATATGGGGAACAGCGCCGACGCGCTGTCCACCATATGCATATCGGGGGGATCATCCTGTACGACTACCACCATCTGGAACATGCCAAACAGCAGGCGCATTCCAAAAAAGCGCTCTGGATCACCCTGATCCTGACGCTCGTGTTCACCGCCGTGGAAATCGTGGGCGGCATCTTGTCCAACTCCTTGGCGCTGTTGTCCGACTCTGCGCACATGATATCCGATTGCATCGCGCTCGCCCTCAGCATGACGGCGATCTACTTGTCCACCCGGCCGCCGAACGCCCGGTATACTTTCGGATACTTGCGTTTTGAAATCATCGCTTCTTTTTTGAACGGACTGGCTCTCGCCATCATTGCGATCGGAATTTTCGCGGAAGGCATCCGCCGCTTCATCCGGCCGGAGGATATCGACCACCGGCTGATGCTCGGCATCGCCTTTGTCGGTCTCGTCGTCAACATCATTATGACGGTCGTGTTGAAGCGCAGCATGGAAGAAGAGGAAAATCTCAACGTGCAGAGCGCGCTGTGGCATTTTATCGGCGACCTGCTCAGCTCGATCGGCGTCATCGTCTCGGCGCTGCTCATTTCCGCCACCGGGCTCGTCTGGTTCGACCCGCTCATCAGCATGATCATCGGCGCCATCATCTTCTCCGGCGGCGCCAGGATCATCCGGGCGTCGTTCCGCATTTTGATGGAGTCGGTGCCCGACAAATTCAATCTGGACGAAATTCGCGCGGACATCCGCAAGGTGGAAGGCGTGGAAGACGTCCATGAAATGCATTTGTGGGCGATCTCGACCGATCATTATTCGCTGACCGCCCACGTGTTCGTCGATCCGGACATTCAGCCGTTCTGCATCATTCTCGCCATCACGGAAACGATGAAGGAAAAATACGGCATCACCCACGTCACGGTGCAAATCGAACACGCGAACTTCCATGACCACGGCGAATACGGCAAAAATTTTCTGCGCGCCAAAGAACGGGAGGCCGCGCTGACTTGACCCGTTCGGACATCCACGTTCCAAATCAAACAACAACGTCCGCGATTCCCGGCAACCCGGGATCGCGGACGTTGTTGTTTTCCCGCATGATGATGCGATTTACGAAGTCAGCCATTTCTTGAACAGGTGGCGCGTCGTCTCCGCGTTGATCGCCGCGATCGACGTCGTCAGCGGGATGCCCTTCGGGCACGCCTGCACGCAGTTTTGCGAGTTGCCGCACCCTTCGATGCCGCCGTCGGCCATCAGCGCTTCCAGCCGCTCCTCCTTGTTCATCTCGCCGGTCGGGTGCGCGTTGAACAGCCGAACCTGGGAAATCGCGAACGGGCCGATAAAGCTGGAGCGGTCGTTCACGTTCGGGCACGCCTCCAGGCATACGCCGCACGTCATGCACTTGGAGAGCTCGTACGCCCACTGGCGCTTGGATTCCGCCATGCGCGGGCCGGGACCGAGATCGTAGGTGCCGTCGATCGGAATCCACGCCTTGACGCGTTTCAGCGCGTCAAACATGCGGCTGCGGTCGACGATCAAATCGCGGATGACCGGGAACGTGCGCATCGGCTCGACGCGAATCGGCTGTTCGAGCTTGTCGATCAGCGCGGTGCACGCCTGGCGCGGCTTGCCGTTGATCACCATCGAACAAGCGCCGCACACTTCTTCCAGGCAGTTGGATTCCCAGCAAACGGGCGTCGTCGTCTTGCCTTCCGCGTTGACCGGATTGCGCTGGATTTCCATCAGCGCGCTGATAATGTTCATGTTCGGACGATAAGGAATTTCAAACCGCTCGACGTACGGTTTGGAACCCGGACTGTCCTGGCGCGTGATGTGCAGACGGATCGTTTTTTGCTTCACCGCGGTCGCTTCCGCCATGGTCAGTTGCCTCCCTTCTTCTTGTCCGTCGTATAGTCGCGCTTGCGCGGAGGAATGAGCGAAATGTCCACGTCCTCATACTCGATTTCCGGTCCGTCCGGCGTCCAGCGCGCTTTCGTCGTCTTGAGGAAGTTTTCGTCGTCGCGTTCCGGAAATTCCGGCTTGTAGTGGGCGCCGCGGCTTTCATTGCGCAGCAGAGCGCCTTTGGTCATCGCTTCGGCCAGCTCCAGCATGTTCCACAGCTGGCGGGTGAACGGCACGCCCTGGTTGCTCCAGCGGGCGGTGTCCGTAATATTGATGCGCTTGTAGCGTTCTTTCAGTTCCTTGATTTTGTTGATCGTCTCTTCCAGCTTTTTGTTGTAGCGGACGACGGTCATGTTGTCGGTCATCCATTCGCCCAACTCTTTGTGCAGCTTATAGGCGTTTTCCGTGCCGTCCAGTTTGAGAATCGCCTCGTACTGCTCGACGCGTTTTTTCTTCTCCCGTTCAAATACCGATTCCGCTACGTCCTCGGCGGACTTTTTCAGCCCCTTGATATATTCGATCGCCTTCGGCCCCGCCACCATGCCGCCGAAAATGGCCGACAACAGCGAGTTGGCGCCGAGACGGTTCGCGCCGTGATACTGGTATTCGCATTCCCCTGCGGCGAACAGGCCGGGAATGTTGGTCATCTGGTTGTAGTCCACCCACATGCCGCCCATGGAATAGTGAACGGCGGGGAAAATTTTCATCGGAATTTTGCGCGGGTCGTCGCCCATAAACTTTTCGTAAATCTCGATAATGCCGCCGAGCTTGACGTCCAGCTCCTTCGGATCCTTGTGCGACAAATCGAGGTACACCATGTTTTCGCCGTTGATGCCGAGCTTCAGGTCGACGCACACGTGGAAAATTTCCCGCGTCGCGATGTCGCGCGGCACGAGGTTGCCGTACGCCGGATATTTTTCCTCCAGGAAATACCACGGCTTGCCGTCCTTATACGTCCAAATGCGTCCGCCTTCGCCGCGCGCCGACTCCGACATGAGGCGCAGCTTGTCGTCGCCGGGAATCGCCGTCGGGTGAATCTGAATGAATTCGCCGTTGGCGTAGTATACGCCCTGCTGATACAGCGCGCTCGCGGCGGTGCCGGTATTGATGACGGAGTTCGTCGTTTTTCCGAAAATGATGCCGGGGCCGCCGGTCGCCATGATGACCGCGTCCGCCTTGAACGAGTGGATTTCCATGCTGCGCAAATCCTGGGCGACAATGCCGCGGCATATGCCTTCGTCGTCGATGACGGCGCCGAGGAACTCCCAGTGCTCGTATTTCTTGACCAGCCCCGCCGTTTCCCAGCGCCGCACTTGTTCGTCCAGCGCGTACAAGAGCTGCTGTCCCGTCGTCGCGCCGGCGTACGCCGTGCGGTGGTGCTTCGTGCCGCCGAAGCGGCGGAAATCGAGCAAGCCTTCCGGCGTGCGGTTGAACATGACGCCCATGCGGTCCATCAGGTGGATAATGCCGGGCGCCGCTTCGCACATCGCCTTGACCGGAGGCTGGTTGGCGAGGAAGTCGCCGCCGTAGATCGTATCGTCAAAATGTTCCCACGGAGAGTCGCCTTCCCCTTTGGTGTTCACCGCCCCGTTAATGCCGCCCTGCGCGCACACGGAGTGGGAGCGCTTGACGGGAACGAGCGAAAACAGATCGACATGCGCGCCCGCTTCCGCCGCCTTCACCGTTGCCATCAAACCGGCGAGTCCTCCGCCGACCACGATGATTTTCGTATTCGCCATGAGTGTTCACTCCCTTTATCCAATAATCGAACGGACCATCGGCTCCTGAACGGCAGCCGCCGCGGCGAACTCTTCGTTCGCGAACGCCGTAAAGGCCAAGATGAACAGCACGGACATGATCACGAACACGCCCATCCAGATGTACGTGGACACGCGCTGCGCCCGCGGGCCGATGGTGATCCCCCAGCTGACAAGGAACGACCACATGCCGTTGGCGAAATGGAAGCAAGCGGCCACAATGCCGATCATGTACACCGCAAAGAAAATGGGATCATTAGCCAACTCGTGCATCCGCGCGCCAAAATCCTGATGTTCCATATTGCCGAGCGCAACCTGGAAACGAAGGTCGTAAAAATGCCAAACGACGAACACGAAGGTGATGACGCCGGTGACGCGCTGCAAGAGAAACATCCAGTTGCGGAAATATCCGAAGTTCGTCACGTTGTGGCGCGCCTGATAGGCGACATACAGCCCGTACACGCCGTGATACAAAAGCGGAATCCAGATCAGGAAAATTTCCAAGAACAATAGCAGCGGCAAGCTGTTAAGCCATTCCACCGCGGCTTGAAAGCCTTCCGACCCCGAATTGAACGCCTCGAAGTTGGTGATCATGTGCTCGATCAGGAACGCCCCGAGCGGAATGACGCCAAGCAAGGAATGCAGCTTGCGCGAATAGTAGGAATTCGTCCTCATCTTCCCTGATACCCCTTTCGCAATTACCGTTTCTTCCCCGCGTGCCCATGCGGAAACCCTTTACAATTGTACTCTTGACACTGGTTAGCGTCAACAAATGGACACAAAGCCATTCACACTTTCGACATAATATGTTACACTGTTTTCGCTTATAAGGGAAGTGCAGAATATTTATAATAACTTATAACTATATTGCATATAGGAGAGGGCAAATGCTGGAAGAGATCAAGGCGTTCACGGCCGTCGTGGAACACGGCAGCCTCAACAAGGCGGCGCGGCATCTCAACTTGTCCCAACCCGCGCTGTCGCGGAAAATCGCCGCCCTGGAACAGGAATGGGGAGTGCGGCTGTTCGACCGCCGCGGCAAGAAGCTCGTTCTTACCGGCGCGGGAGAAACCGCATACGCGCACGCGGAAGAGCTGCTTAGGATGGAACAGCGGCTGCTGCAGGCGTTGAGCAAATTCCGGCACGTTCACAAACACCGGCTCGTCATCGGCGCCAGCTTGACCACATTGCAGTCCACACTTCCCGACCTGATCGGCTTCCTGACCGATTCCGGCGTCCCGCTGGAAATCAGCGCCGTCACCGGCAAAACGCACGAAATCGCCAAACTCGTCCAGGAGCATCGCGCGGACATCGGCCTGATCGCCTCCGAAGTGAACGATCCGGACCTGCACTGCATCCGTCTGTTTCGCGACCGGCTCGTGCTCGTGCTTCCCGACACCCATCCGCTTCGCGCCGGCGGGGACATTCGCGTGGACGCGCTGCAGCAGCTGCCGATGATCGTGTTTTCCAAAGGAACGTGGTACCGCATCCTGATGGACGAACTGTTCGAACAGCACAAGCTGGCGCCGGACATCCGCATGGAAATCGATTCCTTTGAAGCGATCATCCGGCTGATCCCCACCTGCGGGCTGGCGGCGCTCTTGCCCGCGTCGTATTTGCGGCCGGGCATTTTGGAGGACAACGGGCTCGCCGCCGTCGAAATTCCCGAGCTGTCGTCCGCGGTGCGCACGACGTCGCTCATTTACAGCAAGGCGGCCGTCTGGCCGGACGACGTGCGCGAAGCGGTCCTGCAGGCCGCGTCCCGGCTGCAGCGCTGAAAAGCGTCCCGTTCAGCCGATGATGATTTTGCCTTCGGGATGCCGGTACAGCTCCTTGTCGCCCGGGTTGGGCCGCAGCGCCACCGCCAGCGTCAGCGGTCCGAGGCGGCCGGCAAACATGGTGGCCATGATCAGGATTTTGCCGGCGGCGGTCAAATGCGGCGTCAACCCCATCGATGCGCCGACGGTGCCGAACGCCGACACGGTTTCAAACAAGATCGCCAGGAACGAAGCGTCCTCGATGGTCGACAGCGCCATCGTCACAAACACGACGAGCAGAAGCGACAAGAGGATAAAGGTGACCGCCTTGTAAATGCGGTCCTGCGCCAGCCGGTAACGAAACAGCACGATATCGCGGCGGCCGCGCAACATGGACATCATCGCGCCCGCCAATATGGCGAACGTCGTCACCTTGATGCCGCCGCCGGTCGATCCCGGCGCCGCGCCGACAAACATGAGCAATATCAGGAAAAACTGCGTCGCCTGCCGCATCGATGCGATATCCAGCGTGACCACGCCGCCGGAACGCGGGGTGACGGACTGAAACAGCGAAGCGAAAACCTTGCCGCCGGGGTCCAGCGCGCCGAGCGTTTTCGGATTGGTCAGTTCAAAAATGAAGATGATGATCGCACCGATCACGATGAGCCCGGCGCTGAACGACAGCACCACTTTGCTGTGCAGCGACAGCCGGCGCGTCCTGCGCAGTTCCACGAGATCGGACAGCACGATAAACCCGATGCCGCCGGTGACGATCAGCGCCATCGACACGAGATTGACGACGGGATCGCCCACATAGCCGGTCAAACTGCGGAAACCGCCGAACAGGTCGAAACCGGCGTTGTTGAAGATGGAAACGGCATGAAACGCGCCGAACCAGAGCGCGCGCCCGAACGCCATGTCCGCCGCGAACCGCGCGGTGAGAAGCGCCGTTCCGGCCGCTTCGATGGCCAATGAATAAAAAATGACTTTGCGGACGAGGCGAACGATGCCTTCCATGCTCATCTGATTCATCGACTGCTGCAGCACCATCCGGTCGCGCAGCGAGATGCGGCGCCGGAACATGAGGGCGAACAGGGTCGCCACCGTCGTGAATCCGATGCCGCCGACCTGAATCAGCAGCAGGATGACCGCATGGCCGAAGACGCTGAAATGATTCGCCGTGTCCAGGACGACGAGTCCCGTGACGCAAACCGCGGACGTCGCCGTGAACAGCGCGTCCAGAAACGAAGTCGACTCGCCGGCCGCGGAAGACACCGGCAGCGACAACAGCAGGCCGCCGCACAAAATGAGCGCCACATAGCCGAGCGCCAAAATCTGCGAAGGTGTGAGCCGGAAAGCCGATGTGCGATGCTTCACCTCATACGCCTCCAACCGTATGCGTCAAATGAATAGTTTGCTCTGTTTTCCGGATCGGGATGCCCGATCATCCGACCATTCGGACGTCTCGATTATACGCCTGTTCCCAGCCGATGACAAAAGCTTTTTTTACATTGAAAGACGAAGTGGTTAAAATAGGGAAAGGCTGACGTGAGAACGGGCTCGTCCGTCCGGCCCGCCGCAGGCGGAGGGGCTTGCGTGCCCTGCTGAAAATCCCCCCTTCGGAGTTTCCCGCCGCCCGGAGGGAACGTTCCATACTGATCGATGAAAGGGTGCTCGCATGCAGCGAACAAATGAAAAACAAATGCTGACCGTGCTCGGTCTCGCCGGACTCGTCCTATTTTTCGCCCTGAACTTCGGGCCGCTGGTATTTTCCGAACAGAATGCAAACGGCGGATGGCTGCCGATCCGCACCGACGCCGCGCGCGACATCGCGATACGGCACATGGAAGAACGGGGATGGGAAGGCCCCTGGGACGCCCTCGTCCTGTTCCAGTCCGACACGCTGCTGAGCGGATACTTGCAAAAAAACGAATACGCCGAAGAATACGACCGCCGTTACGGCGAACGCTACCCGATCGACCGGTTCCAGGTCGAGCTGACCGGCGCCGAATCCGGAAAGCGGCATCTGGTCGATGTGGATATGAAGGATGGTCGGGTGCTGGGGTGGTACACGATCGAAAAGGGGAAAAAGGCGGCCGGCGCCGAACCGTCCGCCGAAGACGAGCGGACAGCGGCGGCTTTTCTGGCCGCGCAGGGTCATGATCCGGGGCGTCTGGAGAAAATCGGAAACGACCGCAACGATCCGCGCACGTTGGTGTTCCGTGACCCGCAGGAGACCGTCGGCGAAGCCGTGCTCACGCTTCGCGTCACGGTGGCCGACGGCGTCGTCACCGGTTACCGTTCGGCCTTCAGCGTCCCTGAGGCTTACGCCATCTGGCAGTCGAGAGAGGCCGGCCGCCGGTCGGCGCTCAGCCTGGCGGCATCGGGTTTGCAGTTTGTGCTCGGCATCGCCGCTCTCGCGATCACGATCTTAAACCACCGCCACGTGGATTACCGCAGCGGCGTCGCCATGTCGCTGATCTTCCTGGCGCTGGCGTCCATCCAAAACTATAACTCGTATCCGGCTTACAAAACGATGCAGATGAATCCGTCGGAAGAATCGTATATCATCTGGTTCACCATGATACTCAGCCAGATTTTGCTGCTGGTATCCGCCGCCTCCGTCTGGCTTTCGCTCGTATCCGGGCAAGCCGAATGGCTCCGCCAGGGGAGCAATCCGTGGCCGCGCTGGCATGAACCCGCATTCGGCGCGCATGTCTGGAAGTCCATGGGGAGAGGTTACCTGCTCGCGTTCCTCTTCCTCGGTGTGCAGCAAATCGTGTTATACGCGCTGACCGGATGGCTGGACGCCTGGACCACCAACGATCCGACGCTGTCGACGTACAACAACGTCTATCCGGCCTTGTTTCCGCTGCTCGCCTGGGCGGCCGCCATTTCCGAGGAGGCGGTGTTCCGCCTGTTCGGCATCGCCGTGTTCCGGAAATGGCTGCACAGCACCGCCGCCGCGGTGATCGTCACGAGTCTGTTATGGGCGTTCGGGCATGCGGCGTATCCGTGGTACCCGCCCTACACGCGGGTGATCGAAGTGACGATTCTCGGCCTTTTGTTCGCCTGGGTTTTCCTGCGTTACGGCTTCGCCACCGCCGTGTTCGCGCACGCCGCGTTCGACGGCATCTTGATGGGGATCTCCGTCATGATGATGGGCGGACCGGCGAATGTGACGTCGGGCGTGCTGTCGATCGCCAGTCCGCTGCTGGTCGCCTGGGTCATCCGCGCGTTTCACTCGCGCCTGTCTCGTCCGCGGAAGGCGGCGTCTCCTCCTCCCGCAGCGCCGTAAGGATCGTTTCGGCCAGCTTGGGACCGATGCCGAGCGGCTTGAAATCGTCGATGCTCGCCTCCCTGATTTTTTTCAGCGAGCCGAAATGCTTGAGCAGCAGCTGGCGCCGTTTGGGTCCGACGCCGGGAACGGCGTCCAGCCGCGAGGCGATCATCGATTTGCCGCGCAAGTTCCGATGGAACGTCACCGCAAACCGGTGCACCTCTTCCTGGATGCGCTGCAGCAAATAAAATTCCTGGCGGTCGTGCGGAATGTGCACTTCCTCCGGCGGATAACCGACGAGCAGCTGGGCGGTTTTATGCTTTTCGTCCTTGGCCAACCCGCAGACGGGAACGGCAAGGCCGAGTTCGTCTTCCAGCACCTCCGCGGCGGCGGCGATCTGCCCTTTGCCTCCGTCGACGATGATGAGATCCGGCAGCGGCAATCCTTCCTTCAGCACACGCTCATACCGCCGGCGGATCACCTCACGCATCGATTCGTAGTCGTCCGGACCGGACACGGTCCGGATTTTGAATTTGCGGTATTCCTTTTTGGCCGGCTTGCCGTCGATGAACACGACCATCGCCGACACCGGGTCGCTGCCGTGTATATGCGAGTTGTCGAACGCTTCGATGCGGCGGACCGACGGCAACCCGAGCCATTTCCCCAAGTTTTCCGCCGCCTTGACCGTTCGCTCCTCGTCTTTTTCCATCAGCCGGAACCGCTCCTCCAGCGCGACGCGGGCATTGTCCTCCGCCATCGCGACCATCTGCCTTTTGACGCCGCGCTTGGGCACCGTCACTTTCACCTTGAGCCATTCGGAAAGGCCGGCAAGTTCGGCCGCTCCCGGGTCGGCGTCCGCCGGCTCCCGTCCGTTCGGCGCGGACGGCGTTTCGGCCGGTTCGTTCCCGACGTCCGAAATCGGATCCCGCCCGCTTTCTCCATCCGCCTTGCCATCCGGATCGGGCTCCGCCACCGCGGCGGGCAGCAGCACTTCCTTCGGCAGCACCGGATGCTCGCTGTAAAACTGCGCGACGTAGGACAAAAAATCTTCCCGCGCGTCGCCGTAGTACGGAAACATTGCGGAATGGCGCCCGACGATTTTGCCCTGGCGCACATACAGCACCTGCACGCTCATCCAGCCCTTGTCCACCGCGTAGCCGAACACGTCGCGGTCGACCTGCTCCGCCGCGGTGACGGTTTGTTTCTCCATCACCAAGTCGATATGCGCGATTTGGTCGCGCAGTTCCTTCGCTTTTTCAAATTCCAGCCGCTCCGCCGCTTCGTGCATGCTCCGCACGAGTTCCTGCCGAATTTGCTCATGGCCGCCGCCCAAGAAACGGGTAATTTCGCGCACGATCGCGTCGTATCTTTCCCGCGGCACCTCGAATTCGCACGGAGCGTCGCACTGGCCGATATGGTAATACAGGCACACCTTGTCCGGCAGCGTCCGGCATTTGCGCAGCGGGTACAGGCGGTCCAGCAGTTTTTTGGTTTGCTGGGCGGCGAACGCGTTCGGATACGGGCCGAAATATTTGCCGTCGCCCTTCTTGACCTTGCGCGTCACTTCCAGCCGCGGATGCCGCTCATGGGTGATTTTGATATACGGATACGACTTGTCGTCGCGCAGCAGCACGTTGTAGCGCGGCTTGTGCTTTTTGATCAAATTGCATTCCAGAATCAGCGCTTCGACATTGTTGGCGGTGACGATATATTCAAAATCGCGGATTTCGCTGACCATCCGCTGCGTCTTGGCGTCGTGGCTGCCGGTGAAATACGATCTAACGCGGTTTTTCAGCACTTTCGCCTTGCCGACGTAGATGATGTCCCCGTTTTCGTTTTTCATCAGATAGCAGCCCGGTTTGTCGGGCAGCATCGACAGCTTGGCGCGGAGATGTGCCTGGGCGTTCATCGTTTCATTCCCCTTCCCGAAAACGCAAGAAAACCTTGAGGATATGCGCTCAAGGTTTTCCTTCATGATAATCGATTTGGGCCGGACCGGGCAAGGGGAATCAACGAAGCTGCGTCGCCCGCGCTCCCCCGCCGCGATCAGGAAATGTGTCGCGACACGACGCTTTTCAGCGCGTCCTTCGGCTGGAAGCCGATAATTTTGTCCACCGGCTCGCCGTTCTTGAACACGATCAAGGTGGGAATGCTCATAACGCCAAACCGCGAAGCGGACTCCGGATTGTCGTCCACGTTCACTTTGGCGATTTTCACGCGGTCGCCAATCTCCTTGTCCAGTTCCTCCAGCACGGGCGCGATCATTTTGCACGGACCGCACCACGGCGCCCAAAAATCGACCAGAACCGTTCCCTGTCCTTCCACTTCCGACCGGAAACTTTGATCGGTTACATTGACGATTGCCATGGGGGTTCCCTCCTTCTCCTCTAATCCGATGAAGTCCTATGATGCAGCCATCATCTTGTTAAAGTATACCACATCTCCGAAAAAAATTCACCGGGACCGGACGAGCGGTCGGACAAGGGTGACCGAACACAGGTGACAGGGGGATGGGTGGACGAGCGGCGGGAGAGCGGCGGACGAGCGGACCTGACGAATCGCGCCAATGGAACACAGCCTCCGAGACCACGCCGGTTGCATCGTCGAAGGAGCGCAAGGGGCAAGCACGAAACCGATCTCCGTCAGGCACACGGGAAATGGATTTTGTGTTCCTTTTCGCACAAATGTTCGCAAGAAACCCGGGACCAAAGCGATTTTATGCCAAAAATCATACAAAATCGCCCGCGCGGCCAATTCCAAGGGTGTTTTTGTGCCAAAAATCATACAAAACGGCGAATTCAAGCGGGTCGAAAGTTGATTTTGTGTGAAAAATAGTACAAAATTCCGCCGATTGCCCAGTCTCCGAACCGCCCCTTCCGCTTCCTCCAAATGCCCGTCCAAAAGTCCAACCTCTCTTCCCTCATCGCGGCATGATCGCGGAAGCCACACTCAACCTTTCACCGCTCCTTGCAAACCGGAGACGAAGTGCTTTTGCATGACCAAATAAAACACGATCACGGGCACGAGCGAAATGACGGTGCCGGCGGCCATCGTTTTGACATCGTCGCCGAAGGTGCCGGCCAAATACGCCAGTCCCAGCGCGAGCGGAAACAGATGTTCGCTCTTCAGAATGATGAGCGGCCACATGAAGGAATTCCAGACCGAAATGAAGGAAAACACGCTGAGCGCCGCCAACGTCGGCCGCATCAAGGGCAGCATCACGCTGCGCCACGTGCGGAACATCCCGCAGCCGTCGATGATCGCCGCTTCCTCGATCTCCTTCGGCACCGACAAATACGACTGCCGCATCAGAAAAATCGAAAACCCGCCGACGAGTCCCGGGAAAATGAGGCCGAGCCACGAATCGACGAATCCGAGCTTGTGCACGATGATGAACAGCGGCACCAGTTTGCCGTCTTCCGGTAAAAACATCGTGCCGATGATCGCGTAAAAAATGAAGGCTCTTCCGGGAAATTCGATGCGCGCCAGCGGATAGGCGGCCAGCGCGGTCAGAAACAGGTGCGCCGGAACCATCAACAGCAGAAGCAAAAACGAATTCCGCATGTACATCGGAAATTCGACGGTCGTCCACGCTTCGACAAAATTGTCCAGCGTCGGCGGCCGCGGAATGAAATCCGGCGGAAAGGTGAAGACGTCCTGGCCGACCGGTTTGAACGCCGTAGCCAAAAGCCACAAAAACGGGCCGACGGAAATGCAGGAGATGGCGATCAAGAGCGCGTACATCAGCAGTTTCCGGATCGTCATGCGGCTTTCTCCCCCCGCGAAATCTTGAAGTTGATGACGGTGAGCACCATCAAAATGACCCATAGCACAACGCCCATCGCCGTGGCGTAACCCATGTCCAGCTCCTCGAACGCTTTCCGGTACACGTAAAGCGGCAGCGACAAGGTGCTGTCCAGAGGGCCGCCGGAAGTCATGATATAGACGCTGGTGAAAATCTGGACCGTGCCGAGCGTCGTCAGGATCAACACGACCGCGACGATCGGACGAAGATGCGGCAGCACAACGTGCCACAAAATGCGCGGCCGCGTCGCGCCGTCGATTTTGGCCGCCTCCACGAGATCCTTCGGAAGATTTTGCAGTCCCGCGAGATAAATGACCATATAATATCCGGCCGCCTTCCACACTTCCAGCATCGACACGGCCGGCAGCGCCGTCTTCTTGTTCAGCAGCCAGTTGACGCTTTCCGACTGCAGGCCGACGAGCTGCAGCACGGCGTTCAACAGCCCGGCCGGATGGTACAAATATTTCCACACGATCGCGACGGCGACCATCGCCGTAATGACGGGCAAATAAAAGATGACCCGGAACAGGTAAATGCCCTTCAGCTTCTGATTGACCAGGATGGCCAAAAAAAGCGGAAGCGTGACCAAAAAAGGAACAATTATGACAAAGTACAAAAACGAATTGCGCAGCGACTTGAGAAACACGCCGTCCTTGGCCAACGCTTTATAGTTGTCCAGCCCGACCCACTCCGGCGGGATCAGGACGTGATATTCCGTCAATGAGTAATAAAAGGCGCTGAATGTCGGCAAATAATCGAAGGTGAAAAAAAGCAGAGCGGCGGGCAGCACAAAAAGATAAGCGCCCGCGTATCGTTTCGCTTTTCCGCGAAGCATCCGGTGTTCACTCCTTGCGAAGAAAACGAGGCGGGCGGCAGAGACCGTTCCGCCGCCTGCGCTTCGTTCCGTATGGCCGCCGTATTATTGCTTTTTCAACTCTTGATCCCAGAACGCCTTGGCGTCGTCCAGCGCCTGCTGGCTCGTCTTTTCGCCAAGCAGCGCCGCGCGGATTTGCTCGTTGTAATAATCCTTCATCGTCTGTTCGTTGTTGAAGCCGAACGTGCCGAGCGTCATCTTGTGCGCCGTGTCCACCTGCACTCTTCTCGCCGCGGTGAACAAATCGGTCACTTCAAAATCGGTGAAATGCGCGTCCTCAAGCGTCTTTTTCGTCGAAGGGAAGATCGCCACCAGCTTGCAAAACTCCAGCTGTTTCTGGGCGCTCGTGACGAACTTGGCGAACTCCGCCGCTTCCTTCGGATACTTCGACTTCTTCGGCACGACGAACGTTTGGAAATCTTTGATCGCCACCTTGTCGGCTTTGCCGGTGACGGCCGGGTACACCTTGATTTTTTCGAGCAGCGACGGGTTGTTTTTGGCCCAACTGTTGATGGCGGTGGAAGTCGACTGGCCGACGTGGGCCGTCAACTCGTTGTCCAGCGTCTGCTGCAGTTGACGGTCATCCTTGCCGACCGCTCCCGGCGCAATGGCGCCGGTCTTGTACGCCTGCACGAATTTCTCGACGAAAGCCGCGTGTTCCGGCGAATTGAACACCGCTTCGGTGCGGTCTTCATTGACGATGGGAAGCCCTTCGGAAATCATCAGTTCGATCGTCGGAATATCGTTGGAGCCGTAGACCGTCTTCAATTTCTCGTGAATGATCCGGCCTTTTTCAAACAGTTCGTCAAACGTCGTGGACGGCTGATTCGGATCGAGTCCGGCTTTTTCATACAATTCGGCGTTGATGAACTGCACGTGCGGGCCGGCGGTGTACCACGGGAGCGCCATCACTTTCCCGCCATACGTCACGCTTTCCACCAATCCCTCGAAATACGGCTCGAAATCTTCGGGAGGCAGGATATCCGACAGCGGCAGCAGCGCGCCGTACCGCTGCAGCACCGAGATGCCGCCGGTCGTTTCGTTGACCACGTCCGGCACGTCGTCGGTGGAAAGCGCCGTAATGAACTTCTTGGTCACTTCCGCTCCGGGGACGTCGACCCACTTGATCTTGATGTTGGGATGTTCCGCTTCGTACGCGGCGATCAAATTCTCGGTAATATACGCTTCAAAGTTTTTCTTCAGATTGATCGTCCAAAATTCGAGTTCAATCGTTTCCGGCTCGGCGGCGGAGTTGTCCGCGGGTTGCCGGTTTTGGCCGGTATTTTCCGAATTTGGCGACCCGGATTGGTCATTTTCCTGCGCCGAGTTGCCCGAACCGCAGCCGGCCGCGGCGGCGAGCAACACGATGATCATGATGGCAATGCCCGTCATTTTCCATCCAAACTTCATATCCGAATTCCTCCTCAGTCCGATAGCATACGAAAGTCTGCTAAACACGAAAATTCAGAAACTGCTACATGTACGCTACTTGTATTTCAATGGCAAATCTTGCTCCCGTTCCGTCGCGACTCCTCTACATGTTTTTTCACCTCGTCCTTGCCGCATCCCGTTTGGTTCCGGCGTAATTCGGCCATATTGACGCGAGAAGCGTGCGCCGGATGACGCCGGCGAGCGATCGGCGATCGGTATGTTGTGGAAATGGCGGCATGGGCGGCCAGCCGTGTGATCGGATCCACTTCCGTCAGAACGGATCGCCGGTCCGTTTGATGACGACCTTGTCGAAATGCGCCTTGCCTCCGCTGACCGTGTAATTTTGATTGCCCAGATAAATGCGGATTTGGTCGGATGACGATGCGGGCGTCACAAAGTTCAGCGAGTGCTGCTGCCAGGACGTGTTGTTGAACGACTTCGAGGCGATCACCGTCCCCGCGGTCTCGTTGTAGACGATAATTTCGCCGCCCGCCCCGCTGCCGTCCGTTTTGCCGTAGAACGTCAGCGTGTAGGAAGTCGACGGCTGCCAGTCTCCCCAAGTCTGGTACAGCTTCTGCCAGGAAGTGCCGTTCGCCGTTATCGTAACGCCGTAATCTCCCGAATAGCGGTTGGTGCTGTCGAGATAGGCCGTGGCGGCGGTGGACTGCCATCGAACCCAACGGGCCGGCTGGGTGGCGTCGAACCAGGTGGCCAGTTCAAAATCCTGGTTGACCAGCTTTTGCGGGTCCCATTTCATGATGTGCGCCAGCGTCAGCAAATCGACGGTGTTGTCCGGCGTGTAACCGCGAAACTGTTCCGCCGCGATGCCCCACACATCGATATGAAATTGCGCAAGTTCCAGCCAGTTGCACAAAATGCGCGTATACTGCAGTTGACCCGGCGAGAGGCCGTTGACATAGCGGCCGACGGTCGGGTTCGTCTTCGAGCCGTTCCACATATGGTCGATCAGCGTATGGGTGAACTTCCACATGTCGTCCCCGGTGTAAACGAGGCCGCTGCGGTACATTTCGAATACGGAAGCCATATCGACGTGCCCGTGCGACGTATCTTCCGGAGGGGAACCGGGCCGATCCGAGTAATTCCAAGCATAGGCGTTTCCGTTCGGCGACAAGTTGTTGCGGAAATAGGTGTGCATCTTGATCGCCTTGTCCAGATAGGCGCCGTTCCCGTTGACGTCGTACATGATTTTCAACATATGGCCGAAAGCGAGCGCCATATTGTACGGCAGATGCTTCCCTTCGTCACCATGGACGAGCGTGGCGATGTTCGGCGGTTCCGTGTAAATGCCTTCCGTGGCCGAGATATTTTTCCACGTGTTGCCCAAATAGCTGCTGTACTCCCATTTCGGCACGATTTCATCCTCGATGAAATCGCGGTATTCGTCGGCATGCGCCTGATAGGCGGCTTGCAGCGACGGGGTTTGACGGACGAGCCGGACGAATTCGGCGAGCGGTACGCCGATCATGCCGTCGTGGACAAGATACGGAAAACTGCCGCTCACCCGCACCTGGTCGAAGTAGGCTTCTCCTCCGGTGTAAGTGTAATTGCCGTGCCCGAGCCAAACTTCCAGTTGGTGCCCGGCTGCGGGAGTCATAAACTCGACTTGGTAGTAATTCCATTCCGTGTCGTCGATGAGCAGGGAAGCCAAGATCGTATTCGTGGTGCGGTCGTGAACGTATGCGTGGCCTTTCGCCGGGGAGCCGTTCGTCTTGGCGTATACGCGCAGCACATATTTGCTGTTCGGCTCATAGTCCTTCATGGGTTGGTACAGTTTCTGCCAGCTCGTTCCGTTCGTTTTGATCACGACGCCGTAATTTCCCGCGTAGGCGGCGCCGGTCGACCGGTAAGCCGTCGAACTCGTCGACTGGAAACGCTTCCATTCCGCCGGCAGCGAAGAATCGGACGCGGACGCAGTTTCAAATCCGTCGTTGTCCACTTCGACCGGCGAATACGCGAACGTGTCCCACCCTAGGTAACCGTCGCCGTCATCGTCGTTGCTGTTGTCCAGCATCGTGTCCGCATGCAGCACGAACTTGTCGAGCCAGCCCGTGTTTCCCGTCAATTCGTACAGCACCGGATAGCTGCGCAGCACATAGCTTTCTCCCCAGGCCAACACGTTGGAATACGGACTGGTGTACGTGTCGCCGCCGATGTCGTCTTCCAGCGCGACGTATTTGTCGTACCACAGATTGCCGGTCGCCTTGACGGAAGACGCCGGAAACAGGGCGAACAACAAGCAGACGGCCAATGCGGCGGCAAATGTTTTTTTCCACATGATTTTTCCTGCCCTCCTTTTGGTTATTGTCGAAATTTTCGCACAAGAATAGATACAAGTATGTTACATGTAGTTCTACATCCATTTTGCTGTCCAATTCGGGACATGTCAACCATTTTTTTCATATGTTCACGTCCCGGCCCCCACGTCGCTCCGGACTGCATCCGATGGCCAAAGCTCCGGACCGCACATGTTTGCGGCACGTTCCGACACTGCATACTTACGAATGGCGATACAATCCCGCACCGAGTACGCTTGCGACCTTGCACCGGCCGCACCCCCCAGCGCGCTCCGCGCCTCATGCGCTTTGACACGCATTGGCGCCGCGCAAGCTTTCGTCGCACAGTTCGCAGTTTTGTCACTTCCGTTTCCTTTACAATAAACCGAACCTTTGGGTATACTATAGGTCAGAAGACGACGGCGTTTTGGGCGCAAGGAGGATCGGCAAGATGGAGAACAGGAATCCCGAACTGCACGTGAACGAAGAACCGAGAAACGATTTTCTCGATGTCGGCGTCGGTTTTCTGGTCACCTTCGGCGTGTTTACGCTGATTACGATTGTGGCGACCGTACTGAGCATGTACGTTTAACGAACGATTGGCGAACGAAAAAGGGCTGTTCGGAGGAACAGCCCTTCAGATTGTTGACAAAGCCCCGATTTTGATGGGGCTTTCGCTGTAGTTGTATTGGCACATGCCAAAAATGGATGGAAGCTGTGGTGTCCAATCGTGAAAATGAAGAAGATCGCTGTTATC
>Ga0066871_100109_pt1 | contig 69802 bp, 69 predicted proteins | sample CeladaPassage60B_FD_62209 | JGI IMG/M metagenome (GOLD analysis project Ga0066871, IMG submission 62209) | Cellulose-adapted microbial communities from the Joint BioEnergy Institute, USA - Passage3 60B | ecosystem: Engineered > Bioreactor > Continuous culture > Unclassified | place: USA...
TGCAGCCAGGCGCCGATCGTTTCCGCGCTGTGCATAATCTCGTGGGTGCCGCGGTTGAGGCCGGTTTCGAACGCGCTGGAAGCCACCCCGTCGCACCACCAGTCGAGCCAGTCCCCGCGCCACGTGACGAGTTTGTCCGCGTATTGTTCGCGCAGGATGCGGTTCAGTTCGGAGACCGTGATCAATTCCATGCGCGGCGTTTTGCCGGCGTCGTTCCAAGCGCGGATGAAGTCGTACAAGTTCGAGTCCGGATATCCGTTGTCCACGCGAATCGGGTTGGTCGTCTGGCCGTAGACGAAATCGAACGGATAATTCGGATCGTTTTCGAGCTTCTCCACGATGCCGGGCACAAATTTTTCGGCCAGTTCCATATGGCCCAGCCCGGCCAATCCGCCGAACAAATAGTGATAACCGTTCCAGGCGAGCAGCTTGTTGCCGCTCGGTCCTTCCCACCAGAAGGCGGTCGGCCGCGGTTTCGGCACCTGGCCGCGCACCGGGTTGACGGCCATGGTGAACAGCTCGATGCCGATTTCCGGCAGGAGGTCGGCGAAAATCCAGCTGGCGCCGTTGACGTCGCAGTTCATCGCCACGCGGATATCCACGCCGAACGTTTCTCTCATCCGTTTAACCGGATACAGCGTGCGGTGCATCTGTTCGACGTTGAGCAGCGGAGTCAGGTTGTACTGCATGCCCGCGATGTCGATCTGGCCGGCTTTGTGCCACTTCAGAAATCGCTCCACCTGCGAGGACGGACGAGAATTCAAATAGCGCTCCGTCATGCCGGTGACTTCGCACACCCACTTGGCCTTGGCCTCTTTCGGATAATCCGCCGTTCTTTCGCACATTTCAATGGCGTAGTCGATAAACTCCATGTGCTGGCGGTAACACACGTCCTGATAGTCCGTGAAGCCGATGTCCGTATGGGAGTGGTTGACAAAGTAAAACTTTTTGATTTTGGGCATTTTCTCATCCTCCTTCAATAAAAATCAGGCCGTCTACCACCGATTATAGGCGGAAGGCCTGATCCCGCTGAATGAAGGATCTATAGATGTTCTTTTGAAATTTATAGATGTTTTCTGGGAATATCAATTTCACACACGGTTCCCCGACCTTCTTCGCTGTGCAGTTCAAACCGGAAATGATCCCCGTAAAAAAAGGCGAGCCGTTCAAACACGTTTTTCATGCCGATTCGCCGTTCGGAACCGTCGGGTTCCCTTTCGGAACGCAAATATTCCATCAGGAAGCTCACCTTTTCGCGGCTCATGCCGATACCGTCGTCGGCAATGCGGATCAGCAGGCGGTCGTCGTCGGCCACATACCTTGCCCGCCGGATGGACACCGTGATCTTGCCGTTGCCGTCTTTGGGAACGAGGCCGTGAATGATGGCGTTTTCCACGATCGGCTGCAGGATGAGCCGCATGATGATCCAGTCTTTCACCTCGTCGTCGACATCGGTTTCCAGTTCCACTTTGGGGAACCGGTACTGCATCAGGCGAATATACGTGTGCAGGTGTTCGCACTCTTGCCGCACTTCCACCGCCTCGCTGTCCTTGCCGACGGAGTAGCGCAGCAATTTCGACAAGAGGAACGCCATTTCCGAAATTTTGTAATTTTCGTCGAGTTCCGCCTGCATCGCGATCATGTACAGGGAATTGTAAAGAAAATGCGGATTGATCTGCGCCTGCAGCGCGGTGATCTGGGACTGTTTGCGGCGCTGTTCCACATCGATGATTTTGTCGATCAGCTGATGGATGTGTTTGATCATTTGATTGAAACTGAGCGTAATCATGCCGATTTCGTCCCGGCGTCGGATGGGAACCGTCACTTCGCGGAACTGCGTTTTGTAGGCGTTCTGCATGACTTTGGCCAAGTGCCGCAGCGGTTCGGTCAAATTGGAGCTGATGAGGTAAATCATGAACAGGGTGACGACGACGAGCAGCAGATTGACAGCCAACACCAGCTGCTGAATGTTATCGATTTTTTCAAACAACACGGAGGTCGGAATCGATCCGACCAGGATCCAGTCGGTTTCACTCAACGGATAAGTGGCGTAGGTGATCGAAGGGGCGTGAAAATCCAGCCGGCTTCCCAAAGCTTGCGGATCCCGGTCGGCGATGATCACCTGATCGGCGTCGATGATTTTCATATCGACCGATTCCGCGGCGGCTTCCGCGAACTGTTCGAGAAAATCGAGCCGGATATAGATCAGCAAGGTGGCCACATGCTGAAAGTTGGCCGGATTGACCATGGAGCGGGAAATGCAGAACACCATCTCGCCGCGGGAGTTGTAAGTCGGCCGGCTGATGTACGTGTCCCCGCCCAATTCCACGGATTGCCGGATGATCTCCCCTTCATCGAGATGGGAATTGTGGGATCCCAAATAAAAGCGGGTGCCGTGCGTGTCGACAAACACCGCGGATAAAATTCCATGGTCCATATTGAACAGCATCGCCAGCCATCCGTTGATCTGGGCGCGTTCTTCCAGCGTATAGGAGGCGGGAATTTGCGTCTGGAGCATGCGCTTCGAGTCGAAAATTTCCATCAGCATGTAATCGAAGAGCGGATTTTTGGTTGCGCCCTGCACGAGCTGCAGATAGCTGTCGAACGTTCTTCCGACGTTTTTCGTAATGCCTTCCATCCAGTCGCCCGCATCCTGCAGCATTTGATCTCTGACGACGGAAAAGATCAGCATGTTGACGAGCGTCATCGGCAAGAGCAGCGTCACAATCATCGCCAGCATCATGCGGTATCGGAACGGAAGCGGTTTCAATTTGCGCAGCACGGTCGCCCTCCCTGCGGCAAGGATTTGCCATGTGGTCGAAAGTGCCGCATCTCGTAGATCATTTCCGGCACATGGACGTTACATGGATTTCAGCTTTTTGTATTCCTGGGGCGTGACACCCGTGTATTTCTTGAACAGGGTCGAGAAATACGCCGGATTCTCGTAACCCACTTCACCGGCGATCTGGTAGGTCGTCAGCTCCCGCCGGCTCAGCAGCTCTTTCGCTTTATCCATTCGCTTTTCCGTCAAATACTGAATGACGCTTTTGCCGACTTTTCGCTTGAACAGGACACTGAAATAAGCGGGATTGATGTAGAGCCGTTCGGATATTTTCGCCAGCGTCAGCGGTTCGCGATAGTGTTCGTCGATGATGTGGATCGCTTGCTCGATGAGCCGGTTTTCAATTTTGCTCACATTGTTGCGGTTTTGGATATACGTCAGCAGTTGGGAGACGGGCAGCAGCTGCCCGCGGAACGTCGTCGCTTTCTCCACCTGTTCCGCCAGATGATGCTTCGCATATTCCGGAGGCAGTTCCGCGTCGTTGGACCATTGTCGGATCAGGGCAAGCAGCAGCAGTTTCCATTCTCCGGCCGCTTTTTCCAGCGTTTTCGGCGTCAGTTCGAGCCGCTCCATTTGCCCGCACCATTCCTGCAGTTTGCCGACGAGCATCTGCGGTTGATCCGCCTTGGCGAAAACTTCGAGCTGTTTGATGAGCAGTCCCACGTGTTCGTTGTCCTTCATGAGGCGGACCTGGTCGTAGGTCATCACGAGCCCGGTGCCGTACGGCAGACGATAGTTCAGGACGTTTTCGCATTGGCGACAGGCTTCCGGAAGGCGGGACAACTCCATACGGGAGGAAACGGCGGCGGACACCGACAATTTCAAGTAACGGTTTACGTTCACCTTGACCGATTCGCACATCGCGCGCACACGATCATCATCCGAAGAGGGGTCGGTTGCGCAAAGGACGACGAGCCTGTCCTCATCGTCATAAAAATGCGGCGCCCCGTCCATGATCTCCTCGGCAATATTGGAAACGGCATATTTCAGCAAGTTCCTGTCCCGTTCGTTCATCCTCGATTGGATTTCGTCGGGATGGTCAAAGACGAACATGGCCACGCGATATTGGTCGCCATTCAGAGAGAGGCCCAACTGCTGCGCCTTGTCCCGCACCAGCCGCGTGTCGACCGCCGATCCTGAGAGCAGTTCCCGCAACAAATCCCGGCGCAAGGTGGAGAGGTTTTGCATGGTCAGCAGCTTTTCCCGTTGTTCATTCAGCCGTCTGTCGCGTTCCGATGCGATATCCTTGCTGATGCGAACCAGCAATTGGTACAGTTCGCCGTAATGGGGAGGCTTCAACAAATACTCCACGCAGCCGAGACGGAGGGCCTGTTTCGCATAAGCGAAGTCGTCGTATCCGCTCAGAATGACGGATCGAACGGGGAAGCCCCATTCATGCGCCTTGGCCACGAGTTCGAGACCGTCCATCTTGGGCATGCGGATATCGGTAATGATGACGTCAAAGTGCCTTTCGCGCAGCAATTCCAGCGCCTTCCATCCGTTTTCCGCAGCGGTGACGGTAAGGCCGTCAATGTTCATTCGGCCGATCATCTTCTTCAGCCCTTCGCGTAACAGATCCTCGTCTTCCACAATTAACAACCGCATCGCTTTTGCTCCTCCTCATTGTTGGTGCATGGGAGATTTGGGGTTGGCCGGTTTCATGTCGTCCGCCGAGCGTCTACGGGAACCGAGTGCGGAACGGAGAGATTTTATTCGGCGGAAAAGCAAGGTGTTGTTTTTTGAAAACGCTGTCATTCAAAATAGTGAGGAAATCGGCGATAAACGTGCTCCCATCTTGCGCTGACTTTTCGGAGATGCCGTTCGAGCAAGCGGACAGTCAACCGCACATTGTTGGTTCTGACGGCCTCGAACAGCCGCTTGTGATCATCCAGCAGTTCCTCCATATCGTTGAACTCTTTCAGCGTCAAATACCGCAACCGGTTCAAATGTCCGCGTATGACGGAAACCGTCATCATCAGCGTGCGATTTCCGGTTACGGACAAAATGTGGTGGTGAAAAGCTTCATCCCATTGCAAAAAAGCGGCGTGATCGCGTTCCAGCGCGGCTTCCCGCTGGTGATCCAGACTTCGCATGATTTCGCGTTTCGCGGCTTTGCACCGTTTGTCATCGTCGTTCCAACATTCCGCCACTTTTCGAAAAGCGCTGACTTCCAGGCTTTCCCGAACAAACCGGGCTTCTTCCACTTTTTCCATGGAAATCAAGGAAATTTTCACGCCGCGCTGCGGCAAAACGGCAAGCAATTGTTCCGCAAACAGCCTTTGAAACGCTTCGCGAACGGGGGTACGGCTCATTCCGAGCATGTTCGCGATCTCCGCTTCATACACCATCTGCCCGGGCTCAAATTTCAAAAAAACAATGGCATCCCGGATGAATTCGTAAGCTTGCGCTCCCAATGATTTGCGGTCACCATTATGATGCACAATGATTTCGGAGCACCCCTTTCCTTTCACATGAAACGACGACTTTTTAATCTGTCTCGCGAGACAGGAGCAATCATTTCGGATGGCTTGTGAACGGGGCTGCATGCAAGTTCGGCATTCCGCAGACGCTCGACGGTTGCGTCATGATGAGACGGGATCCTTCGAAATTTCTGTTAATTTATTTATAACATTAAGATATACTTGTATACAAGAATATTCAGATAATAGCTGATGCGCCGGGTTTTTGCGGCTTTTTCGCATCCGTAATTCCGCCCTACGTTACCATGAACGGTCCGTTTCATGGCCTGCGGATGATTCGGCGAGGGATGGCCGCGGGACGGATGTTGGTCCATGCGGTACGATCGCCCCAATTGTCGGATGAAGCAAGGTCACCCCCTTTACACGGGAAAAGGAATAAGATATGATGAAGGAGACAGAGCATGCCCCGATGTAACTGGCGACTCGTGGAGCATACCACATGGAGCATCGGGGGATACGGCCGGTCGCCTGGGCAAAGCAACGGAACGCGTTGACGCGCGTCCTGGTGCTTTTTTTGTTTTTTCGACAATACGGCGGAATTCTGCGTCCGATAAGGTTATACTTACCGTAAGCATTCATTTTGTCAGGAGGAAGGATGCGCATGAAAATCGTTATGGGAGCGGACCACGCCGGATACCGGTTGAAAGACGAGCTGAAACCGCTGATCGAGTCGTGGGGCCACGAAGTGATCGATGTCGGCTGCACGTGCGGAGATTCCGTCGATTATCCCGATTACGCGCTGGCCGCGTGCGAAAAAGTCGTGTCCGGCGAAGCGGATAAAGGCATTCTCATCTGCGGTACCGGCATCGGCATGTCCATCGCCGCCAACAAAATACCCGGCATTCGCTGCGCGCTCGTTCACGACACGTTTTCGGCGCGGGCGACGAGAGAGCATAACGACTCCAACGTGCTCGCCATGGGAGAGCGCGTCATCGGACCGGGCCTGGCGCAGGAAATCGTCAAGATTTGGCTGGAGACGCCTTTTTCCGAAGGCGAACGCCATCGCAACCGCGTCGGCAAAATCAAGCGGCTGGAAGACAAATACGCGCTGCATCCCTGAAACCGGGGTGATGCTCATGAGCGTATGGAAACAGGTGGAAGACGGCGCCCGGATCATCCTGGAAGAGCTGATTCAAGCCGGAGGGCTGAAACCGGGACAGCTGATCGTCATCGGCGCCAGCACGAGTGAAATGGTCGGCCGGCGCATCGGCACGTCGGGCACGTCGGAAGCCGCGGAGGCGGTGTTCGCCGCGGCGGCGGACGTGCGGGACCGCTACGGATTGGAACTGGCGTTTCAATGCTGCGAGCACTTGAACCGGGCGCTGGTGGTGGAGCGCGAAACGATGGAACGGCGTCGCCTGGAAGAAGTGTCCGTCGTGCCGGTGCCCAAGGCGGGCGGAACGATGGCGGCGCTCGCTTACCGGAAGATGCGCTCGCCGTGCGTCGTCGAGGAAGTGCGGGCCGATGCGGGCGTCGACATCGGGGACACGCTGATCGGCATGCATCTGCGGCGCGTGGCCGTACCGTTTCGTCCCAGCGTCACCATGCTGGGCAGCGCGCATGTCACGGCGGCCTATACGCGCCCCAAGCTGATCGGCGGCGCCCGCGCCGTGTATGCACTGCCCGCCGAAGATGGGGACGAAAGCGGCGTCTGCCGGTGAACGCAGCGCAGCCCGCATACGGATCGATTCGACGAATTTCACTGGGAGGTTATGATCATGGAACATTTGCGCCAAACGGACCCTGCGGTGGTCCAAGCGCTGGGGCTGGAACTTCGCCGCCAGCGCGACAATTTGGAGCTGATCGCATCGGAAAACATCGTCAGCCGCGCCGTCATGGAAGCGATGGGCACCGTGCTGACCAACAAATACGCGGAGGGTTATCCGGGCAAACGGTATTACGGCGGCTGCGAGCATGTGGACACCGTGGAGGACATCGCCCGCAAACGCGCGATCGAACTGTTTGGCGCGGAGCACGCCAACGTGCAGCCGCATTCCGGGGCGCAGGCGAATATGGCCGTGTACCAGGCGGCGCTGAAACCGGGCGACACCGTGCTCGGCATGAATTTGGCGCACGGCGGACACCTGACCCACGGCAGCCCGGTGAACGCGTCGGGACTGCTGTACAATTTTGTGCCGTACGGCGTCAGCGAGAAAGATTTCCGCATCGACTACGACGAGGTGCGCAAACTGGCGTTTAAACATCGCCCGCGGATGATTGTCGCCGGGGCGAGCGCGTACCCGCGCATCATCGACTTCGAAGCGCTCGGCGAAATCGCCAACGACGTCGGGGCGCTGCTGATGGTCGACATGGCGCACATCGCCGGACTGGTGGCCGCCGGACTGCATCCGAACCCGGTTCCTCACGCGCACTTCGTCACGACGACGACGCACAAGACGCTGCGCGGACCGCGCGGCGGCATGATCCTGTGCCGCAAAGCGTGGGCGCAGGCGATTGACAAGGCGGTATTCCCCGGCACGCAAGGGGGGCCGCTCATGCACGTCATCGCGGCCAAAGCCGTCGCCTTCGGCGAAGCGCTGCAGGACAGCTTCAAGACGTATTCGCAAAACGTCGTGCGCAACGCCGCCGTGCTGGCGGAGGAGCTGATGGCAAGAGGAATCGACATCGTTTCCGGCGGGACGGACAACCACATGATGCTGGTGGACACCCGCAGCCTGAACATCACCGGGAAAGATGCGGAGCATTTGCTTGACAGCGTGCGGATCACCGTCAACAAAAACGCGATTCCGTTCGACCCGACGAGCCCGTTCATCACGAGCGGCATCCGTATCGGCACGCCGGCGGTCACTTCGCGCGGCATGGGAGAAGCGGAAATGAAAGAGATCGCGGACATTATCGCCCTGGTGCTGAAGCATCCGCAAGATGAGTCCGTCCACAACCAAGCCCGCGACAGAGTGCGTCGGCTGACGGAACGATTTCCGCTTTACGAAGGGCTGGAATATTGATCCGGGCGACTTCCGCCTTGACCGCGGGAGTCGGACGACACCGGGACGGTACAAGCTCAATGGACAGCGAACGGACGCCGCTATGGACAGATGGCCGTGGCGGCGTCCATTTTTTTTAACGACGTTTGACGCACATGGGTGAAAAAATGTCCGGCGGAGAGGCGGACGCTTGCCGACTGCCGGCTGTTCCTTGGAGGAACGGCTTTTTTCTCACACTGCCTGGGCCCGAATCATATAGTAATACTACGCCTACAGCCTTTTGTCCGGACGCTTTCAAGAGCGGGTGCTAGATTGCCAGTTTAAGAGTGTGCCGGAAATGGAATACTGATAGGAAAACGCTGTGATCAGAGAGAAGGTGGCAGGCATGAGAAAAACGGGGCAGACGGCGCCGTCCGTGCGAACGGCGGGGGCGGGACGCAGAAAGCCGATCCCTAAGCAAACGGGCGCCGGGAACGGCGCAAGCGGCGGCATCCAAGCCGGTACTGACGCGAAACCCGGCAAGACGGGGATTATCGCCTACGGCTTGATCCATCCGGAGCCGGCGTCGGCGTATACTCCCGGCAGGAAGCCGGCTGCAGCGGTTGAAAAAGCCGCTGTGGCGGAAGATCGGATCGGTGCGGCGGACGCCGCGCTTCCCGAGGGCGCGGGACGGGCGGGGAACGAAGCGATTCGCACGCATTCCGCTTTTGGAGGCGATCCGCGGCGGGCGCTGGTCGCGTCAACGGCCCGGATTCCTTCCGCGCATCGTCCGTCCGCGCGGGCGAAGGACAGGGCGTCCGCAGCCGCGCCGCACAAGGATGATCCGTTCATCACGGCATTGCTGAAGGATGAAACATACGCAGCCTCATCGTCGAAGGAGGAGACGTTCGCCGCCGCATCGCGGACGGATGAAGCGTTCTTGTCCGACTCGGCGAAGGAAGAGACGTTTACCGCCGTGACATCGGAAGACGCGGCGTTCGCCGCGGTGGCGATGAAGGACGGGAAATCCGCACGGTTGCTGATGAAGGACGGGATCGGAACGGCGGAGGCATCGGACGACTCCGAGGCCTCGAAAGAGCATGATCGTTGCATTGTGTGCGGGGCCGCCGACCGGGAAGGGATTCGCATTCTTGCCCGGTTGATCTGCGAAAGCTGCGAGCGAGAAATCGTCAAAACCGACGTCGGCGATGCGCGTTACCCTTACTTCATCCATCAACTGAGAAGCCTGTGGCACGGGGAAACCGGCGTTTGATACCGCGGGTTGCGCATACGCCAACGCCGCCGGAAAAGCGTTGAAGCCGGACAACGCCGGTGAAATGGCCGCAGACTTCTCCATGCCGTCGTGAAGGGCCGCGGATGCCGGACGCCGTCGAAAGATCCGCGGAGCCGCGATCACGTGGAAGCGCCGCGGATTTCCCGTTTGCGTCGAAAGAACCGCGGACTCCACAACGATGCCGAAAAAGAATAGAATAGAAGAACAAGAAAACGCAGCAAAAGCGGTGAAACCGATGGACCATTCCACAGCGCCATTGTTCGACAGGCTGGTCGCCGCCGGCGAACGGCGCGCGGTCAGTTTTCACGTGCCGGGACACAAATCGGGGGCAGGGGCGCCCCTAGGCGCGGAACGCTGGTTCGAATCCGTCATGAGGCTCGATCTGACCGAAATTCCCGGACTGGACGACCTGCATGATCCGCAAGGGGTCATTCTGGATGCGCAGCGTCTGGCGGCCGACGCCTTCGGCGCGGACCGCACGTTTTTTCTCGTCGGGGGAAGCACGGCGGGCAACTTGGCGCTCATCTTGTCGTGCTGCGGCCGGGGAGACCTGTTGATCGTACAGCGCGACGCGCACAAGTCCGTGCTCCACGGACTGATGCTGGCCGGTGCGCGCGCGGTGTTCATCCGCCCGCGCATCGATCCCGTTTCCGGTTTGTCGCTCGGCGTGGACGAGGCGGATCTCCGCACCGCGCTCGCGGAGTTTCCGCAGGCGAAAGCGGTGCTGCTGACGCATCCGTCGTATTACGGCTTCGGCGCCGATCTGCGGGCGCTCGCCGATCTTGCGCACGCGCACGGCAAACCGCTGTTCGTGGATCAGGCGCACGGCGCCCATTTCGGCTGGCATCCGCGTTTTCCCGCCTCCGCCATGCAGTGCGGCGCGGACGCCGCGGTGCAGTCCGCGCACAAAATGCTGAACGCGCTGACCATGGGCGCCATGCTGCACCTGAGAGGGACAAGAGCGGACGCGGACAGGGTCGCCGCCGTGCTGGCGATGATCCAAAGCTCAAGCCCTTCCTATCCGATCATGGCATCGCTCGATTTGTGCCGCCGCGACTTGATGACGGGCGGCGCCGAACGTCTGGCCGCCGCCGCCGGCCTGCTTGACGATGTGCGCCGCCGCATCCGGGAAAGCGGGCTTCCGTTCGGCGTCGTCGAACCGGACGTCCCCCGCTCCATCGCGGATCCGCTGAAGCTGGCGCTTTACGACCGCACCGGGAGGATGACCGGATACGCGCTGCTGGACGAGCTGGAACGGCGCGGCTGCGTGGCGGAATTGGCCGATCCGCGTCACGTGCTGCTGGTCGCGAGCGCGGCGACGGACGAAGGAAGTGCGGAGGCGCTGCTTTCGGCGCTGCGGGATATCGCCATTGCGGAGTTTCCGCAACAAAAGCAGGAAATGGACGCCGTCACCGCGAATAATATTCATATGAACCTGTGGCCCGTTATTTCGGAACCGATTCTCTTTTTCCCTCCGGCGGAACGGGCGGCCGCCGCTTCTTCCGCCAAGTCCATCCCGCTGCAGTTATGCGCGGGGATGCGCTCCGCGGAAATGATCGTCCCTTATCCCCCCGGCATTCCCCTGCTGTTCCCGGGCGAGCTCATCTCCACTGCGGCTGTGGAATTGTTGCAGGCGCTTCGCGATCACGGGGCGCGCATTCAGGGGGCTTCCGACCCGTCCCTGCGGACGCTGCGGGTGACGGACGGCGCGGGATGAACTTTCGGCCGAATTTCGCCGAGACGGCTTGAGTTTTTTCCGCGAGCGATGCATGTAACCGTGGGCCGGGATCATCCGGCGCAAGATTGACTTAAGATGAGGAGCTGCCGCATTGCGAGGATGTTTTATTACGATGGAAGGACCCGACGGTTCCGGGAAAACGACACAGATCCGCAAACTGGCCGACACGCTGACCGCCATGGGATTGCAAGTGATGACGACGCGGGAGCCGGGAGGCACGCGCATTTCCGACCGCGTACGCGAGCTGCTGCTCGATCCGGACCACACGGAGATGACCGAACAGGCGGAAATTTTGCTGTATGCCGCGTCGCGGGCGCAGCACGTGCATGAACGGATTCTCCCGGCGCTGGCCGAAGGCAAAATCGTGCTGTGCGACCGGTTTGTGGACGCGAGCCTGGCCTACCAGGCTTACGCTCTCGGGCGGGATCCGGACGTGGTCCGCATGATCAACCACTTTGCCACCTCTTCCCTTACCCCTCACCGGACTTATTTGCTCGATGTGCCGATTGAGGTCGGACTTCGCCGCATCCGCGAACGGGCCGCATCGTCCGGCGCCGGACTCGACCGCATTGAACGGCGTGGACCGGACTACCACCGCCTGGTGAGAGAAGGCTTTGCGCGCATCGCGGAAGCGGAGCCCGACCGCATCCGCCGCATTGCCGCCGATCGCGACCCCGACGCGGTGGCTGAGGATATTCGGGAAGACTGCAAACGCTTGCTGGCACAATTGGGGTTTTTGCCCCGATGATTCGTCTGACCGAACTTCGGATACCGAGACGGGTCGCGGCCGCCGACGCACACGCATCCCGCCGCCGGAGCAAGAAGTCCGGATCGGGAGTGCCGGTGCGGAAATGCCGTTAGTGGAAATACGCCGCGAAATCCCGTTGCGGTATGCCGGATCGAAAACGGTCGGGGCGTAAATGCCGGGACGAAAAGCGCCGGATCGGCAAAGCCGGAGTGAAGCGGCGTATGGCCGCAGTGGGACATGTCAGTTATAATGGAAGGAGGAAGGCGAATGAAGCTGATCATCGCCGTAGTGCAGGACAAAGACAGCGGAAGGCTCGCCAACGCGTTGATCAAGGAAGGGTACCGGGCGACCAAACTGGCCAGCACCGGCGGTTTCCTCAAGGCCGGGAACACGACGTTTATGATCGGCATCGAGGATGACAAGGTGCATGATGTGTTGAGGGTGATCAAGTCGAACTGCCACGTTCGCGAACAGTTGGTCACGCCGGTGTCACCGATGGGCGGCACGGCCGATTCGTACATTCCGTTTCCCGTGGAAGTGCAGGTCGGCGGTGCGGCCGTATTCGTGCTGCAGGTTGAGCGCTTCGAACATTATTGAAAGTAGGGAATGCCGTTGAAAATCATTCCCGGATTGCGTACGATTCGCAGCGACATTCCGCGCGGCGAATCTCCGCCGCATCCCGCCGTGCAAACCAAACCATTCGCGGACATGATGCGCCAGCAGGAGCAGCGCTCCTCTTATGAAGAGCTGCGGCGGATGATCGAGCAAATCGACATGCAAGGGCAGCGGCTGGCCAAGTCCATGACCGTGCGTGAGTTGCGAGCCTATCGGGCGATGGTCAAACGCTTCCTCGAGGACACCGTGCGCAGGGGCGTCGTGCTCAAAGAAACGCGCGGATCCGATCGACGGGGACGATCCCGCCGCTACAAGATTTTGGACGAAATCGACCGTACACTGCTGGAGATGGCGGACGAACTGTTGGACCATGAAGAGGGACGGATCAAGATTTTGCAGAGCATCGGGGAAATTCGCGGTCTGCTGATCAACCTCGTGTTTTGATTCATTGTGAACGCTGCCTCCAGCCGTGACGGCGAAGGCAGCATTCATTTTACTCCAGGAACGGGGCGACGGACATGCCACCACAGGATATTCCGGGGCAGGAGCGGGCGATCGGCATTTTGCGGAGCGCCATGCGCAGCGGCCGCCTGTCGCATGCGTACTTGTTCAGCGGTCCGGCTGGCACGGGCAAGCGGAGAGCCGCGGAATGGTTTGCGCAGGCGCTGTTTTGCGAGACGATGGTCGACGACGCCTGCGGGCAATGCCTGGAATGCCGCAAGATCGCCCATGGCAACCATCCGGGCCTGCATTTCATCGAACCGGACGGGACAAGCGTCAAGATCGACCAAATTCGCGAACTGCAGCGCGACTTCGCCGTGCGCGCCGATACGGGCAAACCGCATGTCTACATCATCTCGCATGCGGAACGCATGACGGCGGAAGCGGCCAACAGTTTGCTGAAATTTCTGGAGGAACCTTCTTCCGGCACGATCGCCGTGCTGCTTTCCGACAACGGCGGCGCTTTGCTGCCGACCCTGCAGTCACGCTGCCAGCGCATCGCGTTCCTGCCGGTTTCCCCGGAAACGGTGCGCGAAACGTTGATCCGCGAAGGCGCCGCGCCGGAGTTGGCGGCCGCCGCCGCGCATGTGGCCGGCGGACTCCACGGGGCGAGGAACTATATCCAATTACCGGCGTTTGCTGAAATCCGAAACATAGTGGTACAATTAATGAAGGAAGGCGCGGGACGCGCCGGCGCCGCCAGTCTGCTGATCCAGCAGCGCATCGTCAAGGGCGGGCTGGCCGAGCATGCGGAAACCGTGCTGGATTTGTGCCTTTTGTGGTTCAAAGATATGGTGAATATACAGGCCGGTCGCGCCGATCGGCTCGTGTTTGCGGACGAAAGGGAATGGCTGACCCGCCATGCTTTTTCGAAGGACGTGCGCTACTGGATCCGCTGCATCGAAGCGGCGATCGACGCCAAGCGCAAACTACGCGCCCACGTGCAGCCTCAACTGGCGCTGGAGCAATTGATGATCAGGGTACAGGGGGGGTAGGATTGTATTCCGTTGTCGGCGTCCGTTTTAAGAAAGCGGGCAAAATCTATTACTTTGATCCGATGCATCACGGGGTCCGCCGGGACCATCACGTCATCGTCGAGACCGCCCGCGGCATCGAATACGGCAAAGTGGTCGTCGGTCCGAAGAACGTCAGCGAATCTGAAGTGGTTCTTCCGCTGAAGAAGGTAATCCGCATCGCCAGCGAAGCGGACGCGCGCGTCGTGGAGGAGAACAAGGCGGCCGCCCGGGATGCGTTCGGCATTTGTTTGGAAAAAATCAAGCAGCATCAGCTCAAGATGAAGCTTGTTGATGTGGAATATACGTTTGACCGCAACAAGATCATCTTTTATTTTACAGCGGAGGGAAGAGTCGATTTTCGCGAACTGGTCAAGGATCTCGCCGGCGTGTTCCGCACGCGCATCGAGCTCCGGCAGATCGGCGTTCGGGACGAAGCGAAAATTCTCGGAGGCATCGGCCCGTGCGGCAGAACGCTCTGCTGTTCCACCTGGCTGGGCGATTTTGAACCGGTGTCGATCAAGATGGCCAAGGACCAAAGTCTTTCCCTCAACCCGACGAAAATTTCCGGACTTTGCGGAAGGCTGATGTGCTGTCTGAAATATGAGCACGATCATTATGAAAGCGCCAAAGAAGAACTGCCTTCGGTCGGCAGCCGCGTCGTGACCACGATGGGCGAAGGCAAAGTGGTGGCGATTGACGCCAACGCCCGGCTGGTGCACGTGCATCTGCACGAATCGGGCAAAGTGATGAAGCTGCCCGCGGAAGAAGTGGCGGAAGAAGTTTGAATCGCGCGAGCGCCCGCATCAGAGGTGAAGCCGTGAACCGCAACGAATTGTATGAAGCGATCGCTGCCCTGGAAGAACAGGCGGGCAAGCTGCACGCCGAATTGGGCAGCATCAAGCAGCAAATCGTTTCGCTGATGGAGGAACATCAGCGGCTGACCGTTGAAAATCGTCAGCTCCGGCGCATTCTGGAAAGCAAGGCTCCCTCTCCGGCCAGGGATAAGGACGTGAAAGAGTCGCCCGGCAGCGAAGCCTATGAAAATCTGGCCCAGATTTATCATGAAGGGTTTCACGTCTGCAATTTGTATTACGGGCATTTGCGGACGGAAGGGGACTGTCTGTTCTGTTACTCCTTTCTTCATAAATAATCGCACCGCAGCGTCTTGACGGACCGGCTGCGGTTTTTTCGCTTGGAGCGCCGCGCGCGTGACGCGACATGTGGACGGAGGATGCACCCGGGATGAACGCCAACGTCAACTGGCTTTTGCCCAATGAACGTCTGGATGACTTGACGTCGTACGGTTTGAAAATTATCCAAAGCAGGGAAGTGTTCAGTTTTTCCATGGACGCGGTGCTGCTGGCGCGGTTTGCGTCGGTGCCGTCCAGGGGACGCATCATGGATTTGTGCACGGGCAACGGCGTGGTTCCGCTCTTGTTGTCCACCCGCACACGGGCGCAGATTGACGCGATCGAACTGCAGCCGCGATTGTGCGACATGGCGGAACGAAGCGTGCGCATGAACGGTTTGGAGCGGCAAATTCGCATCCGGCAGGGCGATGTGCGCACGATTCACCGCGACGCGGGATGCGGAGCATACGACCTGGTGACCGTCAATCCGCCTTACCTGAAAGGCAATGCGGGCGACAAGAACGTTAACGACCACATTGCGCTGGCGAGGCACGAGATCGCCTGCACGCTGGAAGAGGTCGTCGCGGCCTGCGCCAGGCTCGTCAAATCCGGCGGCAAGGTGGCGATGGTGCACCGGCCGGCGCGGCTGGCGGACATTATCGTCGCCATGCGGCAATACCGCCTGGAGCCGAAACGCGTGCGCTTCGTGCACCCTCGCCTCGGCGAAGAAGCGAACATGGTGCTGATCGAGGCGATTCGCGACGGCGGTCCGGAAGTCCGGCTGTTGCCGCCGCTCATCGTCTACTCGGCGCCCGGCACCTACAGCGACGAGATCATGGACATCTATTTCGGGCAATCGCGGCCGCCGGCGGAGGGGGAACGGCAGTGAACGTGCAGAAAAGTTTTGCGGACGGTGCGGAGCGCCGCACGGGCGCGCTGTATCTGGTGGCCACGCCGATCGGCAATCTCGAGGACATGACCTGGCGCGCCGTGCGCACGCTGCGCGAAGCGGACGTCATCGCCGCCGAGGATACGCGCCAGACGAGAAAGCTGCTCAGCCATTTCCAGATTTCCGGACAACTTGTCAGCTACCACGAACACAACAAGGAGTCGAGCGGAAAAGAGCTGGTGCGGCGCATGATGGACGGACAGCAGGTCGCCCTCGTGAGCGATGCGGGCGTGCCGGCCGTGTCCGATCCCGGCTATGAACTCGTGCAGGCGGCGATCGAGGCCGGCATTCCGGTCGTTCCGGTGCCCGGCGCCAACGCGGCGCTGTCCGCGTTGATCGTGTCCGGGCTGCCGACGGACGCGTTTTTGTATGCCGGGTTCCTGCCTAGGCGAGGGCAGGAGGCGGCCAAGCAGCTCGCGCGGTGGCGGCAGGTGCCGTGCACGCTCGTGTTTTACGAGGCGCCGCACCGTCTGGAACGAACGCTCGAGCTGATGCTCGAAGTGCTCGGCGACCGCCGCATCGCGCTCGCGCGCGAGCTGACCAAGAAGCATGAGGAAATTGCCCGCGGACGCATCCGCGAATGCCTCGAATGGATCCGGAACCAACCGCCCAGGGGAGAATACTGCATCGTCGTGGAAGGCGGCGGCGAAGCGGACGATGCCGAACCCGCCGGCCAGTGGTGGCACGGGCTTGACGTGCGGGAACACGTCGAGCGGTACGAACGGCAGGGCCATAGCCGGAAAGACGCCATGAAGCTGGCGGCCAAAGACCGCGGCGTGTCCAAACGGGACATTTATCGCGAATTGGTCTGAAAAAGAATCCCTGCGGCTGAATCAGCCGCAGGGACACAAGGAGATATGAAAAGGTTAGAATTAACAAAAGCTTCATTTATATTATATACTAGATTTGCGAATTTGTCATTCGTTTGTCACGAATTTGCGGACGATTCTTCCTGCAAATTCTCGGCGGACTCCGCAGCCGCTTCGCCGGCCTTTGCGCCGCCGGTCATGGACTGATACAGCGCCGCCAGTTCCCGGACGCATTCCTTGCTGATCATTTTGCCTTTGAAATAGACGAGATCTTCCGCATTGCCGGTGAAAATGCATGCGGGTTCGTATTTTTTCAGCACAATACGCTCCCCGTCCACGTATATTTCAAGGGCGTCTTTCTCACCGATGCCCAGAGTACGGCGCAGTTCAATCGGAATGACGACCCGTCCCAGTTCATCAACCTTTCGGACGATGCCAGTGGATTTCATAATGACGCTACGCTCCTTTCCGAAAACGAAGATTTGACGATATAATTCGACAAACAATCCTGAGAACCAAGTATACCAACCATTCCCAAGGCCGTCAATGAAATTTGGCGCGCGCGAATCCTTTCATGAAACCCTTGACTTTCGGCGAATTCGCTGTTCCATTGGGACGTATCGCGTCCCGCTGCAGAGGCGCAGGAGGTGAGGCCATGGAAAAATTGGCGGAAGAGAAAGTGTTCAAAGATCCCGTTCACAAATATATTTATGTGCAGGACAAGCTGATCTGGGATCTGATCAACACCAGGGAGGTGCAGCGCCTGCGGCGGATTCGCCAATTGGGCACCTCTTTTCTGACGTTTCACGGCGCGGAACACAGCCGGTTTTCCCATTCGCTCGGTGTCTACGAAATCGCCCGGAAAATCATCTCCCAGTTTGAGCGCAACCGTTACGAGGATTGGCCTTCGGAAGAGCGGTTGTTGTGCCTGTGCGCCGCGCTGCTGCACGATGTCGGGCACGGACCGTTTTCCCATTCCGTGGAGGAAGCGTTTCAGGTACGGCATGAAGAGTGGGGCCGGCGGCTGATCACCGGCGACACGGAAATCCGGTCCGTTCTCAGCCGCGTGTCGCCGGATTTTCCGGAGCGCGTCGCGTCGGTGATCGGCAAAACGTACGAAGGCAAGCTTGCCGTCAGCCTTATCTCCAGCCAGCTCGATGCCGACCGCATGGATTATTTGCTGCGGGACGCCTACTTCACCGGGGTCAACTACGGCATGTTCGATCTGGAGCGCATTTTGCGCGTCATGCGGCCCCATAAGGGACACATCGTCGTCAAGGACAGCGGCATGCATGCGGTGGAAGACTACTTGATGTCCCGGTACCAGATGTATTGGCAGGTTTATTTTCACCCCGTGACACGCGGTTCGGAAATTTTGCTGCGCAACATTTTGCGGCGGGCGAGCACGCTGTATCGGAACGGATACCGTTTCGGCTTCATCCTTCCCCCTTTGCCGGCCTGGTTTGAAAACCGTTTGGACATACGGGAGTTTTTACAGCTGGACGAGTCGCTGGTGCAGACGGTGCTGGCGCGCTGGATGGACGAGCGGGACAAAGTGCTGTCCGACTTGTGCGCCAGGTTCATCCACCGCCGGCTGTTCAAATATGCGGTGCTGTCCGACGAAGAGACATTGGATGCGGAAAGCGTGCGTCAAAAGTTGGCGGATGCGGGGTACGATCCGGATTACTATCTGGAAATTGATCTGATCGGCAAACTCCCGTATGATGTGTACCGTCCGGGAGAAACGGGGGAAAATATCCCGATCCTGCTGCTGGACGGGCACGGGAGGCTGTCCGAAATTTCGACACGATCGCAAATTGTGCGGTCGCTTGGAGACAGCACGGTGCCCGGCGGAGCGCATGTGTATTATCCCGGGGATGTGCCCGGATTGGAAAGGATATGGAAAGGAGACCATCATGCTGTTTGACACTCACGCTCACCTGGATTCGCCCAAATTCGACAAAGATCGCGCGGACGTGCTGCGACGAGCGCGGGAAAACGGGGTGACGGCGGTCGTCAACATCGGATTTAACCGGGAGACGATCCCGACGACCATCGCGCTTGCGGAAGAGCACGACTGGATTTACGCCGCCGTGGGCTGGCACCCGACGGACGCGGTCGATATGAAAGAGGAGGACCTGGACTGGATCGAGTCGCTGTGTTCGCATCCGAAAGTGGTCGCCATTGGAGAAATCGGCCTCGACTATTACTGGGATACCAGCCCGAAACCGGTGCAGCACGACGTCTTCCGTCGGCAAATCCGTCTGGCGCGGCGGTTGGGCAAGCCGATCATCATTCACAACCGGGACGCGCATCGGGATGTCGTCGATATTTTGCGCGAAGAGCGGGCGGCGGAAGTGGGCGGCATTATGCACTGTTTTTCCGGAAGCTGGGAAATCGCCAAGGAATGTCTCGACATGAATTTTTACATTTCCTTCGGCGGACCGGTCACCTTCAAAAACGCCCGGCAGCCGAAGGAAGTGCTCGCGCGGGTGCCGATGGACCGGCTGCTGATCGAAACGGACTGCCCGTATTTGACTCCGGAACCTTACCGTGGCAAACGAAACGAATCGGCTTATGTGCGGTATGTCGCCGAAGCCGCGGCCGAAATCCGGGGCGTTTCGGTCGAAACCTTGTGCGAAATCACGTTCCGGAACGCGCAGCAATGTTTCGGCATAAACTAGAGTGCGGATGAAATCGCGAGAAAAAATGAGATAACGAAAAAAATAGCGCGAATAAACCGCTGCCATACCGGGAAAAGGTGCAATGATGATGAATCGTTGCCAAAAATTCCGCTGCCTGACCTTTACATCCCGGAATAAAGCGCGTAATATCTCTATATATACTGAATATCAGCATTGTTCACATACTACTCAACGCTGAGTTTCCGAAACCGGCGCTTTGGGGCAGCCGCGGGCGCCGCATAAGGAAAACGGGGGATCCAATTCGACGGGAAAAGCGTCCCGCTTTTCGCGTCTCATGGGGTGAATTTTGCGCTCTGCCGCGCAATAGGGCCATCTCCGGTCCGAACCCGACAGCTAACCTCGTAAGCGTGAAGAGAGAACATCGTGTAACCAGCTCATTTGTATGTTCAAATGAGACCGCGCGAAAAGCTTCTCTTTTCCGCAGGTCTCATTTTGTTTGTTGAGCGGGCTGCACTTCAGGATCCGGAGCGCACGGCCGGCGCGGCCGCACGGACGGATCGGTAGGGGGGAACGTATGGAACAGCTTCAAGTTCAGGACACCGCAAAGGCGACCCTGTCGAAGAAGTTGTACCAGAAATGGCAGTCGCCGCTGTGGCGTCGCTGGATGATCGTGCTGCTGACCGCGGCGCTTTGCGCATCATTGTTTACGGCGTTGGCGCTGGCGGCGGAGACCAAGCGCGTGACGCTGATCGTGAACGGCCAGGCGGCGGAAATCGAAACGCGTGCGCACCGCGTCATCGATCTCTTGGAAGACCGCCATATCGCGGTACAGAAATACGATAACGTAAAACCGGCGCTGTCGGAGAAACTGAAGGACGGCGACCGGGTCGTCGTCGAATACGCCAAACCGGTGATCGTTTCCGCCGACGGCAAGACGGAAACCCGCTATGTGCTCGCCGGCACGGTGAAAGACGCGATTTCGGAGCTCAAACTGTCGCTGGATGAAGACGACAAAGTGCTGCCGTCTTTGGATGCGGCGATCGCGCCCAACAGCGTCATTCACATCGTGCGTGTCGAAACCGAATATGAAGAACGGCAAGTCGCCATTCCTTACCGGACGGTCACCAAGGAAGACAACAGCCTGACCAAAGGCAAGCAGGTGGTCGTGCAGGAAGGCGAGGAAGGCGTGCTGGTCAAAAAGATCAAACGCATTGTCGAAAACGGCGTTGTCGTTTCGGAAACCGTCGTGGACGAAAATGTCGCCAAACCGAGCACGAACAAACTGATCGCGGTCGGCACCAAAAATCCGGTCGTCGCGCTATCCGCTTCGTCTCCGGACATCCAGCAGGTCACGAAGAACGGAATCACCTTCTCCGTCAAGAAAATATTGAACAATGTGACCTTGACCGCATACAGCGCCGGTGAGGAATCCACCGGCAAAGACGAGGATCATCCGCAATACGGGATTACGTACACCGGCACCCGGGTGACGGAAGGCCGCACCATTGCCGTCGATCCGAAAGTGATTCCGCTGGGCTGGTGGGTGTACATCGAGGGGCTCGGATTCCGCCGCGCGGAGGACATCGGCGGCGCGGTCAAAGGCAACAAGATCGACGTGTACTTTGCCAGCCAGGATACCGCCGAGCGGTTCGGTACGAAAAAAGGATACAAAGTGTATATTATCGGTCCGAAGAAGCCTGAAGCGTGACGTCGCGAACAAGCGGCGCCCCACGGTTGCCGTGTCGTGTGCGTCGTGGCGCTGGCGCGCGGACCGTTCCGGAAGGGAGACCCTTGCACAGGGTCTCTTTTTGCTTTTTCGTCCGTATGCGGCGGTCATCGCTTGGTGCCGCCACTTTTTGCGGAAGGCACGCGTTGTGGTATGATGGGAGCACAGGAAGGAGCGAACCGTTTGATCAAGGAAATCATTGTCGTCGAAGGCAAGGAAGATACGGCGGCGGTCAGGCGGGCGGTGGAGGCGGACACGATCGAGACCGGCGGCTCCGCCATCGATGCCGAAGTGCTGGAGCGCATCCGGCTCGCGCAGGAAAGGCGCGGCGTCATTGTCTTGACCGATCCGGATCATGCCGGCGAACGAATCCGGCGCATCATCTCGAACGCGGTGCCCGGCTGCAAGCACGCTTTTATCGATCGGGAACAGGCTCGCCGCAAACAGGAGATCGGCGTGGAGCACGCGCCGCCGGAGGTGATCCGTGCGGCGCTGGAACAAGTGAGAACGGTCGCGGAGCCGGGGGAGGGGAGCGAAGTCGGCTGGCAGGACATGTTGCGGGCGGGACTGGTCGTCCGCGCCGACGCGGCACGCCGGCGGATGGAAGTCGGGAGGCGTCTTCACATCGGTTTCGCGAACGGCAAACAGTTTCTGAAACGGTGCGCCATGTTCCGCATTACCGGAGAGGAGTTCTGGGAGGCGGTCCGGGCGCTGGACGCGGAAGCAAAGGACGGTGAACACCGATGAGCGCCGCTTCGGATCATCGAAACGTCCCGGCGGTGTCGACGCCGAAACGTACGCGCGAACTCATGGAACGTTACGGCATCGGCGCCAAGAAGAGCCTCGGACAAAACTTTCTCATCGATCAAAACATTTTGCAAAAAATCGTGGACGCAGCGGAACTTGCGCCCGATTCCGGCGTGCTGGAAATCGGCCCCGGTCTCGGAGCGCTGACGGAAAAGCTGGCGCAGGCGGCGGGTACGGTTGTGGCCGTGGAAATCGACCATCGTCTGTTTCCCGCGCTGCGCGACGTGTTGGCGCCGTTCGACAATGTGCGGCTCGTTCACGGCAATATTTTGGAAATGGATTTGCCCGCGCTGTTCCAGGAGCATTTTCGCGGCGTCCGCGACGTGCGGGTGGCAGCCAATCTGCCCTATTACATTACGACACCGATTTTGATGAAGCTGCTGGAATCGGCGCTGCCGCTCGCCTGCATCGTGGTCATGGTGCAGAAGGAAGTGGCGGAGCGCATGTCGGCCGCGCCCGGCGGCAAAGATTACGGCAGTCTCAGCATTGCGGTGCAGTATTATTGCGAAACCGACGTCGTCGCCCATGTGCCGAAGACGGTGTTCATCCCGGCTCCGGGCGTGGATTCCGCCGTCATCCGTCTGCGCATGCGCCGCAAGCCGGCGGTGGAAGTGCGTGATGTGCGATTTTTTTTCGACGTCGTGCAAGCTTCGTTTGCGCAGCGCCGCAAAACGATCCACAACAACTTGCTGGCTCGGTTTTTTGCCAAATCCCCCGAATGGAAGCCGCGAGTGGCGGAATTGTTGCAGGAATGCGGAATCGATCCCGGACGGCGCGGCGAAACGCTGACGATGGCGGAGTTTGCCGCGCTGAGCGACCGATTGCTCGATTTGGTCAAAGCGGAAAAACGATAACACACCAAACGCCCGGTTCAGCCATAGGATAATCGTGGAGGGGATACGATGAACCAGGGCGACTACGTTACGCGAAAGTCGTACGGGGGCGACGTGGTGTTCCGGATCGAGCGAATCGTCGGCGGCATGGCGCTCTTGCGCGGCGTGGAACTGCGCTTGATGGCGGACGCGCCGCTTGCGGATTTGCAGCTGGCCGAGGCGCCTGCCGTCGCGCAAAACCGGGACGACGGCGGCCGGTACCGCCAAGCCGTTGAAAAGCTGCACCATTTCCGGAAAAAAGTGCTGGAAACGACGATGCGCGACCTGCAGCGTACGGCTCCGCGCGACCAGTGGGGCGAGTTCGGCATGCCGGGCAGTTTTTTCGAGATGCCGGGCAAGGTGCTCCATTTGGACGGCGACGCCAATTATCTTCGCAAGAGCATGGCATTGTACAAGGAACTGCGGGTGCCGGTGCTGGGATTTCATATCAGTGAAGCGGCCATGGCCGAAGCGCTGCAGCGCCTCCTTCCCCGTGTTCAGCCCGATATTGTGGTGATCACCGGCCATGACGGCATGTATAAGCGGAACGGCGAGTCGAGCAGCGTATATTCGCTGTCCAATTATAAAAATTCGGCGCATTTCGTGGAAGCGATCCGCGCGGCGCGCAGGTACGAGCGCAGTCTTGACGACCTCATCATCGTGGCCGGCGCCTGCCAGTCCTATTTCGAAGCGCTGCTTCAGGCGGGGGCCAACTTCGCCAGTTCTCCCGCGCGCATACTCATTCACGCCATGGATCCGGTTCACATCGCATCCAAGCTGGCGTACACGTCCATGAAGGATACGGTGTGCATTTCCGACATTTACGAGCATACGATGACCGGCACCAAGGGCATCGGAGGCATCGAAACGCGAGGGTGTTTCCGCATCGGAGCTCCCAATGTGCGAAAAAATCCCGTATCTCCCGCCTAAACTGATCAAAATCCATTGACAATGCCATGTGGACGCTGATATAATATTTCGTCTCATTGACAACCGCCCAGTTCTGCAGTATAATATGCAGAGGAAAGAGGTGGGAGTCAAGCATGGCGAAAAATTCACTGCAGGAAATCAAACGCAGTTTGGAACCGCACGTTGGATCCAGAATCAAGCTGAAAGCCAATGGCGGCCGTCGCAAGACCATCGAAAGAACCGGAGTTCTTGAGGAGACCTACCCTTCTGTCTTTATCGTAAAGCTTGACCAAGAGCAGCATTCTTTCAAGCGTGTATCATACAGCTATGCCGACATCTTGACCGAAACCGTGGAAGTGACGGTCTGCCAGGATGACGGACAAGTCCGAATCGCATACACGCGGCAGTGAGAAACGAACAGCATGCGAAACACCACTTCGCAGCAAAAGCGCAGCGCTTTTGCTGTTTTTTATTTTTTTAGCGCGTTCGCGGGAGGGGGCGTGAGCCGGAATTTGCGGTCCCTCGTGCGTGTGAAGGGGTTGTGCGTCGAAGCAACCGAGTTGAGCGTCATAGCATTCGTCGTTTTAAAAGCACTCGTCGCTTTGGCTTGCTATTGACCGAGAGGTTCGTATGTCGGGATATCCGTTTATTGCCTGGATGAGGCCCGCATTGCGATGAAATACTATGCACAAGAACCCGATGCGGACAAAAAAGGAGGAGGGCTTCTTATGGGCCGCAGGCGAAGAGGAGTCATGTCGGAACGGTTCAAATCCGAATTGGCCAAGGACCTCGGATTTTACGATACCGTGCAAAGGGAAGGATGGGGCGGCATTCGCGCCAAAGATGCCGGCAACATGGTCAAACGCGCCATCCAAATTGCCGAACAGACGCTGGCGGGGCGCCAACGGTAAACGAAGACGAGCCGATGGGTGCCTGCGTTGGCATTGCAGCGGGCATCGGGACGAAACGGTGCGGGTTCGGACGGTGCTTTTGGCGGATGATCGATGGTGCGTGCCTCGCGTGAGGCGTAACGGACATCGGTGTCCATTAGAGCGAGTTTTTGCCAGTGTGCTTTGTGTAACGGTCATCCATGTCCACAAAAGACCCAAAAACTCGAAAATGAACCTTCTGTGGGCTCTAAACGGACACCAGTGACCGTTACAACGACAAAACAGCCCAAAATGGCCGGTAACGGACATGGATGACCGTCAGACGCAGGCGGGAGGGGACGGTCACCGTAACAGGTATCCAACAGAGGGACGGTAACCGCAAGTCAGAGGGGCGGTAGGCCGTAACGCCGAAGGGGACGGTAGCCGTAAGTCGGATAGGCGGAAGCCGCGAATCGGAGGGGCGGATGCTGCAAACCGGAGGGTGCTGACGTCGCAAGCCGGATGGGGCGGAAGTGCCGCTGCTGGGCGCGGTTGACGCCGTTGACGCCGTTGATCACGTTGTCCTTGCGGCGAACGCAGGGTACGGGGGGCTGCGGCGCCTGCCGTGGTATGACAAACGCTTGGACAAGGGTTTGACACAAATGCTGAAGCGTTCGCGCTTTAGCTTTTTTTTTGCTTTTGTTATAGTAGGGGTAACGTGTGGTCTGAGGTGGCAACATGAAAATTTACGAGAAGGCGCCGGCCAAAATCAATTTGAGCCTGGATGTGCTTCGCCGGCGTGAGGACGGCTATCACGAAGTGGAGATGGTGATGACGATGGTCGATTTGGCGGATCGTCTGGAACTGTGCGAACTGCCGAAAGACCAAGTGATCATCTCCAGCCAGGCCGGCTACATTCCGCTGGATGAAAAAAATCTCGCCTTTCAAGCGGCGCGGCTGATCAAGGAACGATACGGCGTTTCGCGCGGCGTATACATTCATTTGGATAAGCACATACCGGTGGCGGCCGGACTTGCGGGCGGCAGCAGCGATGCGGCGGCGGCGCTGCGGGGGCTGAACCGGCTGTGGAATCTTGGGCTGTCGTTGGAAGAGCTGCAGCAGCTCGGCAGCGAGCTCGGATCGGATGTTCCGTTTTGCGTGCGCGGCGGAACGGCGTTGGCCACCGGCCGCGGCGAGAAGTTGGCGAACGCGCCTTCGCCGCCGCAGTGCTGGGTCGTGCTGGCCAAGCCGCCCATCAGGGTTTCCACGGCGGACGTTTATGGCCGGTTCAGAGTCGGGCAGGTTGACCGCGGACCTTCCACCCCGGCGGTGTTGGACGCCCTTCGCCGCAGAGATTTTACCGCCATGTGCCGGTCATTGGGCAACATGTTGGAGAGCGTGACTTTCGACCTTTATCCGGAAGTGAAGCGGCTCAAGGAACTGATGTTGCGTCTCGGCGCGGAAGGGGCCCTGATGTCCGGATCCGGACCGACCGTGTTCGGCATTGTGGACAAGGAATCGAAAGCGGCGCGGTTGTACAACGGCTTGCGCGGATGCTGCAAGGAAGTATACGTGGCGCGCCTGCTGACGTCGTCCCGCGATGACTCGTGAGCAAGATGATCGGAGTTTAAGATGATCGCGAAAATTGGGAAATACGACCGAATTTCGCAAAGCGTTTGGCATTGATGGCGAAAATCGAGTTCGTGTTGATTGGGGCTCGTCAAGATCGGCGTCCGTGATGATTCGTCATGGGAAACACGATCGAATCTCGCGAAGTTTGGAATTAGTTCTGATGGCGAAAATCGAGATCGTGAAGCGATGATCAGGGCTCGTCAAAATCGAGTCCGGTCATGATTCGAGAAAATGGGAATCACGATCGAAGCTCGCAAAATTTGGGATTTGTGAAAAATCTCGAACATTGCGTACGAGGAGATCGCGATGATATTGAAAAAAACCGTATATTAGTGATATATTCACAGTAAGACATTCGGATTTTGGGGGGATTGGGTTGAAGAAGCTGAAACGTAGCGCCAGACTGGTGGACATGACGCAGTATATTCTATCCCGCCCGCATGAGCTGATTCCCCTGTCGACCTTTGCCGAACGTTACCAATCCGCGAAATCTTCGATCAGTGAAGATCTGGGCATCATCAAGGAAGTGTTCGAATCCCGCGGAATCGGCCGTTTAACGACGCAGGCCGGCGCGGCGGGGGGCGTCCGGTACGCGCCGCATATGCCCGAACTGTCGTGCCGGGAGCAAATTGCGCACATTTGCCGGCTGCTGGAACAGCCGGAACGCATCCTGCCTGGCGGGTACTTGTACATGACCGATCTGCTCGGGCAGCCCGATCTCCTGCTCAAAGTGGGCAAAATGTTCGCCTCCGCCTTCATCGCGCGGGATTTCGATGTCGTGATGACGGTGGAGACGAAAGGGATTCCTTTGGCTTATGCGACGGCGGAGTTTCTGAACGTTCCGGTCGTCATCGTCCGCCGCGACAGCAAAGTCACCGAAGGTTCTTCCGTCAGCATCAATTACGTGTCCGGTTCATCCAAACGCATCCAGACGATGTCGCTGGCGCGCCGCGCGCTGAAAGAGTCGTCCCGCGTGCTGATTATCGACGACTTCATGAAAGCGGGAGGCACGGTGCGGGGGATGATGGATTTGCTGAAGGAGTTTAATGCCAGCGTTGCGGGCGTAGGCGTATTTGTGGAATCCGGCGAACCGGGAACCGAAGAGCGGCTTGTGGAGGACTACGTTTCGTTGGCGCGCATCGCCGCCATCGATCCGAAGACGAAGCGGATCCGCGTGGAGCCCGGCACTTATTTTGACATCTGACCGCGAATCGGGATTCCGGCGACAACATGTTGGATTTTGGTAACCGGCATATTGGATTTTGGTGACAGCGCATTGGGATGTTTTCCCGCGTGCCGTCTCGTTTTCCATGCTTACATTGGACATTTTCATGGAGGGATAAATTTATGATCAATTCCGTGACCACCGATCAAGCGCCCGCCGCCATAGGTCCTTACTCCCAGGCGGTGAAGGCGGGCCCGTTCGTGTTCACTTCGGGTCAAATTCCGCTTGGACCGGATGGAAATTTGGTCGAGGGAGGCATCGTCGAACAGACGCACCAAGTGTTCCGCAATCTGCAGGCGGTGCTGGCCGCGGCGGGATGCACCTTGCGCGATGTGGTGAAAGCGACGGTGTTTTTGCGGGATATGGGGCAGTTTGCGCAGGTGAATGAGATTTACGCCCAATATTTCGGAGATCACAAGCCCGCCCGCTCGACGGTGGAGGTGTCCCGGCTGCCGAAAGACGTCCTGATTGAAATCGAACTGACGGCCTGGGTTTCCGATCACAAATAACCGAGAAACAATATAGAAAAAAGTCAAAAAATTATTAAAACAAAGAAGGATTTTTCACTAAAATGTGGAATTATACACCAAGTCTTTCTACAAGGAAAAGGTGGTGACTTTAACGTGGAAATTACCGATGTCAGGCTCCGTCGTGTCAATACAGAGGGACGAATGAAAGCGATCGCTTCGATTACGATTGACAATGAATTTGTGGTCCACGACATCCGTGTAATCGACGGAAACAACGGCATGTTCGTGGCGATGCCCAGCAAGCGGACGCCGGACGGAGAGTTCAGGGATATCGCACACCCGATTTCTTCCGCTACCCGCGAGAAGATCCAAAATGCCGTGCTGGCGGAATACGAGCGGTCGAGTGAAGATGAAGTCATGGTGGAAGGCGCATAACAAAAGCCAGTCCAAAACCGGGGGAGCCTGAAGGCTCTCTTTTCTTTTGATCTGAAATAATGATATAGTAAAGCTGACTATTCCATGGCAGGATAACGGGAGGTATCGCTGTTGCGGATTTTCGGAATCGTGCTCGCGGCCGGGCAGGGAACGCGGATGAAATCGAAGCGGCACAAAGTGCTCCACCCGGTATGCGGCAAACCGATGCTCGGATATGTCGTCGATCGCCTGGAAGAAGTGGGCGCCGATCGGAAAGTCGTCATTGTCGGCCATGGAGCGGACGAGGTGAAGGCGTATCTGGGCGAAAGAGCGGAATATGCGCTGCAAGCGGAACAGCTCGGCACGGGCCACGCGGTGCTGCAGGCAGCGTCGCTGCTCGGCGGAGAAGAAGGCGCGACCATCGTGATCTGCGGCGACACTCCGCTGATTACGGCGGCCTCGCTCGAAGCGTTGTTGACGCGGCATCGCGAGTCGCAAGCGGCTTGTACGATCATGACCGCCATCCTGGACGATCCGACCGGATACGGACGCGTCATCCGCGGAACCGACGGCGCGGTGGACCGCATTGTCGAGCACCGGGACTGCAGCGAGGAGGAACGGTTGGTCAAGGAAATCAACGTCGGGACGTACGTGTTCGACAACCGCAAGCTGTTTGAAGCGCTGGGGCAAATTACAAGCGACAACGCGCAGGGCGAATACTATCTTACGGACGCGGTGGCGATTTTGCGCAGCCGCGGGGAGACCGTTGCGGGCGTGCCTCTCGACGACCCCGACGAGTCGCTCGGCATCAACGACCGGGCCGCCCTTGCCGAAGCGGAGCGAATCATGCGCAGACGTATCGCTCGCCGGCACATGCTGGCAGGGGTGACATTGCTGGATCCGGAGCACATTTATATTGACGAGGACGTGCAGATCGGCCGCGATACCGTCATTTATCCGGGCACGGTGCTCGGCGGCAAGACGGTGATCGGCGAAGATTGCGTCATCGGGCCGAATGCGGACATTCGGGACTGCACGATCGGAGACTCCGCCGCGGTCCGGCATTCCGTTCTGGAACAATCCGAAATCGCCGCGGGCGTGTCCGTAGGCCCGTACGCCTATGTACGTCCGGGAAATCGCATCGGGGAACGGGCGAAAGTCGGCAGTTTCGTGGAGATGAAAAACTCCTCGCTCGGCACGGGCAGCAAAGTGCCGCATCTGAGCTACGTCGGCGACGCGGATGTCGGACAGAACGTCAACATCGGTTGCGGCGTCATTACGGCCAACTACGACGGCGTCCGCAAACATCGCACCGTCATCGAAGACGAGGCGTTTATCGGCAGCAACGTCAATTTGATCGCGCCGGTGACGGTCGGCCGCGGCGCTTATGTGGTGGCAGGTTCCACCATAACGCATGATGTGCCGGCCGAAGCGATGGCGATTGCGAGAGAAAGACAAATCAACAAGCCAGGGTACGCCGCCCGGTTGAAAAGCCGGAAGCGGCAGCAGGCTTCGGCGGCGAAACCGCCCGAGAACACGTGATGCCGCTCGCGCCCGCTGAAAGCGGCCGGATGAAACGCAGCGTTCCCGCTTTTCAGCGATCGGCACGAATGAACATATATTATTTACTAAACCCAGGGGGAAACCGCAGTGCCTTACATGGATCCAAAACTGAAAATTTTCAGCTGCAATTCGAATCCGGTGCTGTCCCGGGAAATCGCCGAAGTGGTCGGCGTGCCGCTCGGAGATTCGGAGGTGCTTACGTTTAGCGACGGTGAAATCCAAATTCGCCTCAACGAAAGCGTCCGCGGCTGCAACGTATTTGTCGTGCAATCCACCTGTGCGCCGGTCAATGACCACCTGATGGAACTTCTGGTCATGGTGGACGCGCTGAAACGAGGCTCCGCAAAAACGATCAATGTGGTGATGCCATATTACGGATACGCACGGCAGGACCGCAAAGCCCGTTCGCGCGATCCGATCACCGCAAAGCTCGTCGCCAATCTGATCGAAACGGCGGGTGCGGACCGGGTGATCGCGATGGATTTGCACGCGATGCAGATTCAGGGATTTTTCGATATCCCCGTCGATCACCTGCTCGGAGTTCCCATCCTGGGGAAATATTTTCAAGAAAAGGGATTGGAAAACGTGGTGGTCGTGTCGCCCGACCATGGCGGGGTGGTGCGCGCCCGCAGGCTGGCGGACTATTTGAAGACGCCGCTGGCCATTATCGACAAGCGGCGTCCGGAGCCCAACGTCAGCGAAGTGATGAACATTATCGGGGATATCGAAGGGAAAACCGCGATCATCATCGACGACATCATCGATACCGCGGGAACGATTGTGTTGGCGGCGAACGCGCTGAAAGAAGCGGGAGTGAAGGAAGTGTACGCCTGCTGCACCCACCCGGTGCTGTCGGGTCCGGCGATGGAACGCCTGCAGCAATCGCCGATCAAGGAAGTGGTCGTCACCAACACGATCCCGATTACCCATCCCAATCCGGCGAGCAATTTGCGCGTGCTCTCGGTCGGACCGCTGATGGGAGAGGCGATCATTCGGGTGCACGAGGAACTGTCCATCAGCAAATTGTTTGACTGAACCGCCGGCGGCGGGCATTCGTTTCGCTGTTTACGCATGCGCCGCCGCCGGCCTACGGTTGGGTGTGCGCATCCGTTCCCGAAGCGGACGAAAACCGTCCGCCGTCCGTTCGACGCGTCGGGTTCCGGATGCTCGTCCGCCGGTCCGTTTGCGGATGCCTCAGTATCCGGGGCGAGAGATGAAGGTGAAGGCGTCACGCCGGTACAAGGTGTTGTTGACTCGGACATACGTGTCGCTGAACATTTGCACGTATCCGATGTCGTCATGGTGGCGGCCTCGATAGATCTGGACCGGCACTTCATGCACGAGATGATCGAGAAAATGTGCGTCCGCCACCAGCTGTTGGCCGTTTTCGTACACCATGTTCAACATCCTTTCCTCTCATCCGCTGCGCGGATGGTTTGTATCTTTTATGACAATTGACGGAATCAAATGGTTGCATTTGACAGACGAAAGAATGTACGGATTGCATTTGACGGGGTCAAGTGCACGGGATCGGAGAACGAGCGGACGAACGCTTGGAAAAACGTCCGGATGGGGTCGAGACGGATGGCGTCGAGACATCATTCGCCGGTATGGGAAGCATGGAGCAAAGTGCGGTGTTGCGGCAAGGAATGGAGGACGGCAGCATGAGATGGATCGTCGGGCTCGGGAATCCGGGAGCACAGTATGAACGAACGCGCCATAACGTCGGATTTATGGTAATCGACCGGCTGGCGGAACGATGGAACATCCCGGTGAACCGGAACAAGCATCGGGCGCTGATCGGCGAAGGCGTGTACGCCGGGGTGAAAGTCGCGTTGATCAAGCCGATGACGTACATGAATTTGTCGGGAGAAGCCGTGCGCGCCTTCATGGATTTTTACCGGGTTCCCCTGGACGACGGCATCATCGTATACGACGATCTCGACACGGAATTCGGCAGCATCCGCCTGCGCTACAAAGGCGGTCCGGGCGGACACAACGGCATTCGTTCGATTATCCGGCATGTGGGCACCGAACAATTCAAGCGGCTGCGCATCGGCATCTCCCGTCCCATATCGGGGGCCGATATGGCGGATTACGTGCTTGCCCCTTTTTCCCGGGCAGAAAGCGAACGGCTGCCCGACGTGCTGGAACGGGCGTGCGACGCGCTGGAGGCGGCGCTTCGGGAACCGTTCGAGAAAGTGATGGCTCAATTCAACAAGTAAGACCATCGGGCCGTATGGACCAAACCGAACCTATATTTTTGCGCGGGCTCAACAGGGACATGTGCTTGCCCACAAACAGAAAAGCCGTCGCGGCCGGAACGCGCGCCGATTCGTGAAGCCGCCGTTCCGCCGCACGGCTAAATTTGCTTCCGGTGGGAGAGAATAAGATTCAGTAGAACCCCACGGGAGGCGAATAACGTTGGGCATCAAATATATTTGCAGACATTGCCGGACCACGATCGGGGAACTGCCGGACGGTGCGGTCAGTGAAGCCGGTCTCGGCCTGCTTTTCTTGACCCCCGAGGAACGCGAGGATATAATATCGTATGATTCCGGCGGCATGACCGTCAAAGTTGTGTGTGATTACTGCAAGCAGGCGCTCGAACAACATCCTGAACTGTCCTTGCTCGCGAATCCACTTCAATGAGCAATGGTGACCCGCGGAAGGGATTCTTTTTTTTCCCGACGGCGGGAACCGTTTGTTTCAATCAGCAAAATCCAAAGGAACGAAGGGCTTGGGAAGGCCTGGGCGTGACGCCGAGGCTTTCTTGCGATTTCTTGCACTCGGGAAAGGAAGAAGCTGTATGCAGTCATTGATACGGGCTTTCGCGCAAGACGGTGATTTTCAGACCGTATTGTCCGGAATCCGTTCAGGATTCAAAGAACAGCTGGTGTCCGGCCTGGCCGGTTCCTCCCGCCAGTTGATGATGGCCGCCCTCCACGGAGAACTTTCGCGGCCGCTGCTTGTGGTGACGCACAATCTGTTTTCCGCGCAAAAAATTGCCGAAGATTTGATGGAATGCACCGCCCCTGGACAAGTGTTGATGTATCCCGCCAATGAAGTCGCCATGGCGGAAATCGCCGTGTCCAGTCCGGAAATCCAGGCGCAGCGCATCGAAGCGCTGTCGAAGCTGGCGGACGGGTTCCGCGGTATCGTGGTGGCGCCGTACACGGCGCTGCGCCGCCTGGTGGTCGCGCCCGAGGTGTTCCGCAGCGCTCCCATCAAGATCGAGGTCGGCATGGCGATGCCGATCGACACGTTCGCCCGCCGCCTCGTCGAGCTCGGTTACACCCGCGTCGACAAGGTGGAGAACGGAAGCGAATTCAGCATTCGCGGCGGCATCGTGGACGTGTACCCGATTACGTCGGAACGGCCTTTCCGGATCGAGTGGTTCGACGACGAGGTCGATTCCATCCGTGAATTTGATCCGGTCGATCAGCGTTCCGTGAACAAATTGCAGGAGCTTCAAGTGCTGCCGTGCCGGGAACTGATCGCCGATGAGAGCCGGTATCTCAATGCGGCGCAGCATGTGTTCGACCGGCTGCAGGAGCACTTGGCCAAAGTGACGGACCGTTCGCTCAAAGAGCGGCTGGAGACCCAGTTGTCCCGCGAGATTGAGCAGCTGCGGGAACGCGCGGCGTTTCCCGGACTCTATAAATATATTTCCTTCTTGTATCCGGAGCGCTTCACCGTGCTGGACTATTTGCCGGAGGACACCGTCGTGCTCGTAGACGAGCCGATCCGGTTGATAGAAACGGCCAAACAGGTGGAACGCGAAGAAGCGGAAGCGTTGACGTCGTACATCGCCGAAGGCAGGGCGCTTCCTTCGTTCGTGCTGTCCAAGGCGTATGATTCGCTTTTGCCGTCCAAACCGTTTCCGAGAGTGTACCTGTCGCTGTTTTTAAGGCAAATTCCGCACACACAGCCGAAAAACATCGTCAATTTCGTATGCCGCGCGATGCAAAACTTCCACGGCCAGATGCACCTTCTCAAATCGGAAATGGAACGTTGGAAAAAAGCGGGCATGCGCGTCTGTGTGCTGGCGGCGAGCCAGGAGCGGGCGGATCGGCTGAAGCGGGTGCTCGGAGATTACAAGATCGAGCAGCCGGAACTGATTCTCGGAACGTTGCAGTCCGGCTTCGAGTTCCCCCCGGCGCAGCTCGTCGTGATCACCGAGGGGGAAATCTTCAGTCCGAAGCAGCGGAAAGTTCGCAGCGCGGAGCGCAAGATGGATAACGCGGAGCGCATCCGCAGCTACCGCGAGCTGAAAGTTGGAGATTACGTCGTCCACATCAACCACGGCATCGGCAAATACATGGGCATCGGCACGCTGGAAGTCGGCGGCATCCACAAAGACTACATGCATATTATGTATGCCGGCGGCGACCGTCTGTCCGTTCCGGTCGATCAAATCGATCTCGTGCAAAAATACGTCGGCGCTGAAGACAAGGAGCCGAAGCTCAACAAGCTGGGGGGCTCGGAATGGGCGCGCACGAAAGCGAAGGCGCGTTCGTCCGTGCAGGATATCGCCGAAGACTTGATCCGGCTCTATGCGGAGCGGCAGGCTTCCACCGGATACGCCTTCAGCAAGGATACGCCGTTTCAAAAAGAATTCGAGGAACTGTTCCCGTATCAGGAGACGCCCGACCAGCTGCGTTCCATCGAAGAAATCAAACGGGACATGGAGCGTCCGGTGCCGATGGATCGGCTGTTGTGCGGCGACGTCGGCTACGGCAAGACGGAGGTGGCCATCCGCGCCGCGTTCAAAGCGGCCATCGAGGGGAAACAGGTCGCCGTGCTGGTGCCGACGACGATTCTCGCCCAGCAGCATTATGAGACGTTTCGCGAGCGTTTTTCCGGCTACCCGATGCAGATCCGCGTGTTGAGCCGGTTTCGCACCCGCAAGGAGCAGAATGAAACGATCAAGGGACTGAAAATGGGCACCGTCGACATCGTCATCGGGACGCACCGGCTGTTGTCCGCCGATGTGAAGTTCAAAGATCTCGGCCTGCTGATCGTCGACGAAGAGCAGCGCTTCGGCGTCGCCCACAAGGAAAAGCTGAAGCGGCTGAAGACGAATGTGGACGTGCTGACGCTGACGGCGACGCCGATTCCGCGCACGCTGCATATGTCCATGCTCGGCGTACGCGATTTGTCGATCATCGAAACGCCGCCCGAAAACCGGTTTCCGGTGCAGACGTATGTGGTCGAGCACAGCTTCACGCTCGTGCGCGAAGCGATCGAGCGCGAACTGGCGCGCGGCGGTCAAGTCTACTATTTGTACAACCGCGTGCAGGGCATCTATCAAATCGCCGAACAAATCCAGACGCTCGTGCCCGATGCGCGCGTCACGGTCGCGCACGGCCAAATGACCGAGCAGGAACTGGAAAAAACGATTCTCGACTTTCTGGACGGCGAATACGATGTGCTGGTGAGCACGAGCATCATTGAGACCGGCGTCGACATTCCCAACGTCAACACGCTGATCGTCCACGACGCCGACAAGATGGGCTTGTCCCAGCTGTACCAGCTGCGCGGGCGCGTCGGGCGTTCCAACCGCATCGCCTATGCGTATTTCACCTATCAGCCGGACAAATCGCTGTCCGAAGTGGCGGAAAAACGGCTGCAGGCGATTCGCGAATTCACCGAGCTCGGCTCGGGTTTCAAAATCGCCATGCGCGACCTCGCCATCCGCGGAGCGGGCAATTTGCTCGGCGCCGAGCAGCACGGTTTCATCGCTTCCGTCGGTTTCGATCTGTACACCCAGATGCTGTCCGAAGAAATTGCCAAGCGCAAGGCGGAGATTACCGGGGAAGAGGTGCGGACCGAGCCGCAGGCCACGACGCAGATCCAACTTGCGATCGACGCTTACTTGCCGTCCGAATACATCAGCGACAGCATGCAGAAGATCGAAATCTACAAGAAGGTCGCCGCGGTACAGACGTTGGAAGAAGCGGAAGATTTGCACGAGGAACTCGTCGACCGGTTCGGCGACGTGCCGGAGGCGGTGGAGAATTTGCTGTTTGTGGCGCGCTTGAAGGCTTACGGCCGCAAGTACGGCATTTTGTCCATCACCCAAAAGAACGATGAAATCCATATGATCATGGATCAGGAGCAAAACAGCAAAGTCAACGGGCAGAAACTGTACGTCATCGGCAACCGGTTCGACGGCCGCGTCAAGTTCGAGCCCGGACAGCAAATTCACATTAGGTTGCAGTGCCGCGGGTTGAAACCGAAAGATGGAATGGCATTACTGGAACGGTTTCTGGTACAATACGAAGAGGCTGTCATATCGAAAGGGGAACTGCAAAATGTCGCAAAATAAGCGGCGCCTTTTGAGCGCCAGAATCGCCGTAGTAATGCTCATTCTCATGCTGGTGGCAGCGTGCGGCGGCAACAAACAAGCGGCGGAGGACGACCGCACGGTGGCGGTGTACAAGCTGACGGCGGATGCCGCCGAAGAACAGACGATCACGCTTGCACAGTTTAACCGATATATGAATGTCAACATGCTGCTCAATCCGCTGTTTATGTATTACGGGCAGGACCCCGCGTTCCGCCAAAGCATGCTGGAACAATACGTCGCGCTGAAGATTCTCGGTTCGCGCATCGACGAATCGGCGTATCAGAAGACGGTCGACCTGGCCGAAGCCGATTACGAGTCGTTCATGGACTATTTCGCGGAAAGCGTCGGCGGCAAGAACGAAATGAACAAACAGCTGAAGGAAATCGGCATCACGGGCGACGACATCAAGGATTATGTGATCACTTCCGCGCTCGCTTCCGAATATTTGAGCAGCACCGTGTCCGACGATCAGGTGAAAGAGGAATATGACGGCAAAGTTGCGGAAGATCCGAACGCCTACGTGACCACCGCGACCGTCAGCCATATTTTGATCGGCACCGTCGATCCGATGACGCGGGAAGAGAAGCGCACGAAGGAAGAAGCGCTGGCGCTGGCCAACGAGGTGCTCGAGAAGCTGCGCGGCGGCGCCGACTTTGCGGCCATGGCCAAGCAGTATTCCGAGGACGAAAGTTCGAAGGACAACGGCGGAATGTACAAGGACGCCAATATCAACGAGTGGGTGGAAAACTTCCGCAAAGCGGTGCTGGAGTTGCCGCTCCGCCAGGTCAGCGAACCGGTGGAGACGGAGTACGGTTATCATTTGATCCGCGTGGAAGACCGCAAAGTGCCGACGTTCGACGAGGTGAAGGAGCAAGTTCGCACGGAGCTTGTCCAACTCGCGTTCGCCGATTTTATGGAAAACGAATTTCCGGACCTGCTGGTCAGCACCGACCTGCCTGTGGAAGACACCGGCGAAACGGACGACGGCGCGGCCGGCGATGCCGAAGATGCCGGTGACACGGAGGGTAGCGGCAGCGACAATGCCGGAGATAACGGCGATGCGTCCGGCACGGCCGGCGCCGACGCCGAGTAATCTTGCTCCGCTTCACATCCGCGATTCACGCCGTGGCGTGCCGCAAGGCACGCCATTTTTCGTCGCATCCACCCCCAAATAGGGGATCCGGGACATGCGGCGGCGCGCCCGATTGCCGCGAGGTTGACCTGATTTTGCACGCTATCCAATCGATGGACGGTTGAATAACGAATTGGGAACGGATGAATACTATGGACAGTCCGTAAAGCATTCACCCCTAACAGCGACATTCATCATCAAGGAAAGCGAGGCAACACGGTATGAAGGCAACGGGAATTGTTCGCCGCATCGATGATTTGGGCAGAGTGGTCATTCCCAAGGAAATCCGCCGGACGCTGCGCATTCGGGAAGGCGATCCTCTGGAAATATTTGTGGACCGTGACGGAGAAGTCATTTTGAAGAAATATTCTCCCATTGGGGAGCTCGGCGATTTTGCCAAGGAATTAGCGGAATCTTTGTATGAAAGCACCGGACATATCACGCTCATTACCGACCGTGACATGGTCATCGCCGTGGCGGGGGGGCCGCGAAAAGATTATTTGGAAAAACATGTCGGTTCCCTGGTCGAGCAGGCGATGGAAAACCGGAAAACCGCCACGGAAACCAATCCCGGAACGTATGATATCATCAAAGACGTGCGGGATACCTACACCGGATTTGTCATCGCGCCGATCGTCGCCGGCGGCGATCCGATCGGATCGGTGATTCTGCTCAGCAAAGACGAAGGCGTAAAGATGGGCGAACTGGAAATCAAAATGGCGGAGACGGGCGCCGGTTTTCTGGCCAAACAGATGGAACAGTAAACGCCCCGTTGTCCGCTTTGTCCCGGACGTCTCCGGCGACCCCGTTTGGCGAGAGAGCGTTCCTCCCTTCATCCGTACTTGCCGGAAGCCGAACTGGCGGAACGAAACATTCGCGCGAGCGGCCGGTGCCGGGAAGACGAAGAAATCAGACGATCGCAATAACGACGAACCGGTCGCCGGCCGGGGCTCGCCATCGAGTTCCGGCCCAGCTTCCCGGCACCTTCGGACATGGGACGGCTCCCGCAGCGGTTCCCGGTCCGGGGCTCGCCGGCGAAGCTGTTTTTTTTGCGCTGCCGCGCCCTTTCGGCGGATGATCGCCGCCGTTTCCCCACCGATCGTTCCCCCTTGCTCCATTCCGTTTTTGCGCGGCCTCACCTTTTGATATAATGAAGTGACGCAAACGTGCATACAGGGGGAGTAGCCCATGGGTCAACTTCACATCGTCGGGCTCGGTTCCGGGGATGCGGGCCAACTGACGCTGGCGGCCTGGAACGCCATGAAGGACGCGGAAGCGTTGGTGCTGCGGACCGCGGATCACCCGGTGGCCGACTGGCTGGAACGCAACGGCATCGCCTATACATCGTTCGACGCCATCTATGCTTCCTCGTCGACTTTTGCCGAGGCGTACGATCGGATTGCCTCGGAGTGCATCCGCATGGCTCGCGCTTCCGCGGGCACGGTCGTGTATGCGGTTCCCGGCCATCCGTCCGTGGCGGAAGCGACGGTCAGGCTGCTGAAAGAGCGCTGTCCGCGGGAAGGTGTCGATCTTGCGGTCACCGGAGGCGAGAGCTTCCTGGATCAGGCGTTTTTGCGGCTCGGTTTCGATCCGATTGACGGATTTTTGCTGCTCGACGCGGAAGGGTTGTCGGCCGACCGCCTGCAGCCGCAAGTACATACGATCGTCACCCAGATCTATGACGCGTTCACGGCGTCCGATGTCAAACTGGCGCTGCTCGAATGGTATCCGCCGGAACATCGGATCGTTTTCGCCCGTTCCCTGGGCGTCGCCGGTGCGGAAGAAGTGCGGGAAATTCCCGTCGTGGAACTGGACCGGCAGCCGCATTACGGCAATCATACGCTCGTATGGATTCCGAAAAACGACGACGATCGGTTGAGAATCCGCACATTTGAGCGGCTGCGCGACATCGTCCGCATTTTGCGCAGTCCCGAAGGCTGCCCGTGGGATCGCGAGCAGACGCACACGAGCATCCGCCGCCATCTGATCGAAGAGACGTGCGAAGTGCTCGAGACGATCGACAACGACGATCCGGAAGCGATGTGCGAGGAACTGGGCGATCTGCTGCTGCAAATCATGCTGCACGCGCAGATGGAAGCGGAAGCGGGCGCATTCGACATCGGCGATGTTTTGCAGGGGCTGAATGAAAAGCTGATCCGCCGCCATCCCCACGTGTTCGGGGACATCCGCGCGGATGACGCCGGGGAAGCGCTGCGGAATTGGGACCGCATCAAGGCCGAGGAAAAGAAAGCGAAAGGCGCCGCCAAGGCCGAGGCCGATTCGCTGCTGGACGGCGTTCCTCCCGCGCTGACCGCGTTGATGACCGCATGGGAATACCAAAAACGCGCGGCCAAAGTCGGATTTGACTGGGAGCACGCTGCCGGGGCGCTGGACAAAGTGGCCGAAGAACTCGAGGAATTGCGCCGCGCGCTGCGTGCGGAGGAACCGAAAGAAAGGCTGGAGGATGAGCTCGGCGATTTGCTGTTTGCCGCCGTCAACGCCGCCCGCAAACTGAATGTTGATCCGGAACGCGCGCTCGCCATGACGAACCGGAAATTCCGCCGGCGATTCCGGCATGTGGAGCGCAGGTGCAAAGAAGCGGGAAGGCGGCTGCAGGACTGCACACTGGACGAAATGGAACGATGGTGGCAGGAAGCCAAACTCGCGCCGCCCGCGGGGAAATAATTTTTCCCGTTCCAGCAGGAATTTGCCTTTCGACAAAGAATATGTTAGCTGAAAATATTTTTTGCCAATGGGGCCGCAGCCGGCCCTACCAACTGTAGGAGGTAAGATGACGATGAACAAAACGGATTTGATTAACAACATTGCGGCAAAGAGCGGATTGTCGAAAAAAGACGTCGAAGCCGTTCTCAACGGATTTCTCGGTGAAGTCACGGGCGCGCTGGCCAAAGGCGAAAAAGTGCAGCTGATCGGATTCGGCACGTTTGAAACGCGCAAACGTTCCAGCCGCGTGGGCCGCAACCCGCAAACCGGCAAGGAAATCAAAATCCCCGCTTCCAAAATTCCTGCTTTCAAAGCGGGCAACAAACTTAAAGCTGCCGTGAAATAATGCGTCTGGACAAATTCCTGAAAGTTTCCCGCCTCATCAAGCGCCGTACCGTCGCCAAGGAAGTGTCCGGCCTCGGGAGGGTGTTGGTGAACGGGAAAGAGGCGAAAGCGAGCACCGCGGTGAAGGAAGGGGACGAACTCACGATCCGCTTCGGTCAAAAAATCGTCACCGTCCGCGTCGACAAGGTGATCGAAAACGCCCGCAAGGAAGAAACAGACCAGATGTACACGGTCATCAAGGAAGAAGCGTACAAACCGGATTCCACGGACTCCCCGTTGGAATCCTGACGCCAAACCGCTGCCGGAACCGGCGCAAAGCGCCAAGGTTTCGGCAGCTTTTCTTTTGCGGCGAAATAGGGAACGAAAACGCGTCGGGGGCACTTCGGGAGCTTGTTCTAAATCGCGCCGTCCCGCCATAGTCTAGTGGTGAGGAGGGGACGTGCCGATGGTTGAGCAGATCACGAAAACCAAACGCCAGGAAATCAAAATGCTGAACCGCAAATTGCTGGAAATTTCCGGCGTCGTCAACGTGGACAGCTTCGACAGCGAAGAATTTTTGCTGGAGACCGAATGCGGGTTTCTCAATGTGGCCGGACAAAATCTCCACATCAAAAATTTGAACCTGGAGCAGGGGCTCGTCGCGATCGAGGGGATGGTTCATTCGCTGCGGTATTTGGACGGAAGTTCCCGTGAAAAATCCAAAGGAATGCTGGGTAAACTGTTCCGGTGAGCCTCGAAGTCCAATTTCTGACCGTCATGCTGATGGCCGCCTGCGGGAGCATCCTCGGCGCGGTGTTTGACACGTATCGGGTCGTGGCGGGGCAGGTTCGTCTGCACCGGCGGCTCGTTCCCCTGATCGATTTGCTGTATTGGATCGCGGCCACGGTTCTCGTGTTCCGGGTTTTGTACTATTCCAACTACGGCGATGTTCGGTTTTACGTGTTTTTCGGCATCCTGTTCGGTATCTCGCTGTACTATGCGCTGATCAGCCCGTGGCTGATCCGGCTCGTCAAGCTCGTCCTTCGCGGGCTTTCGGCGCTCGCGCGCTTCGGCGTACGGTTGTTCCGGCTTCTGGTCGTCCGCCCGCTCCTGTTTTTATACCGCGTCTTGGTAATGGTGTGGGGTTTCCTTGCGGCGCTCTCTGTTTTTATGTACAAAATTATGGTACAATTGGGATACCCGGCCTGGAAACTGCTGAAGCGGCTGTCCGGAACGGCTGCCCGCCGGAAGCCGGCGGCGAGGATGAGGCACTGGCTCGCTTCGTCGGCAAGGCGGATCAAGGGCATATTCAGGAGGAACCGATAAAAAATGTCTGCATCAGCTCGACAACCTCAAAGGCGGGAACTGCGCAGCGGGACGAAGAAACGTCTGAAAATGCTGCTGTTTGCCCTGTTCCTGTTTCTCGTCTGGACCGGGTCCAAACTGTGGGACCAGCTTGGCGAAGTGAACGCCCGCATGGAACAGCTGGAGCAGGCCGAACGCCGGCTTGCGGAGACCCGCGAGCGCAACGAAGCTTACAAGCTGGAGATCAACCGGCTGAACGATCCCGAATACATCGAGCAGCTGCTGCGCAAAGAGCTGCATATGGTCAAGGAAGGCGAAACGCTGTTTATCGAGACGGAATGACCGTCCGCCGTCCCGCCGTTTTGCCGCTTTAGCGCATTGGCTCAATGGCGTTGCCGCTTGTGTTCTTCCGCTCACGTGTCGCCGCTTCCGTCCGGTTGTGTTTGGTGCCCAAGGAATACAGCGGTTCATGGAGTGACGATGGGACCGCAGGAGCGGTTGATGGAAGCCGGATGTCGCCGGGTGAAACGGCTTGGTGTCCGCCGGTTGAGCGTACTGCGGTGCGGGATCGGGACCGCCCGCAACGACCTTCGGACGAATGCGATCCGACAGGAGATTTTTTCCTTCATCCCCGGCAGGATGCTTATTGACCGGCGCGAGGGGCATCGGTTATAATCGGGCTAATCGGATACCGTGTAAAGGACAAGTTCTGAAACGGCTTCCAGAGAAGTGAAATCCAAGGGAGGAACTTTTTGTTTTATGGCAATTGAAGTGGGCACCAAACTTGAAGGCAAAGTGACTGGCATTACGAACTTTGGAGCCTTTGTCGAACTGCCGGGAGGGGTCACCGGTCTGGTCCACATTTCCGAGATCGCCGACAATTACGTCAAGGATGTCAAAGACCACTTGAAGCTGGAAGACATCATCACCGTTAAGGTCATCCATGTGGACAAAGACGGGAAGATCGGACTCTCGATTCGCAAAGCCGTTGACAAGCCAGTCGAGGATAGGCCCGCTCGCGGAGGTTTCCGCAGGGACGACGACCGAAGGTTTGACCGCAACGACCGCGGTTACCGAAGTTCGTCGAGATCCTCCTTTGAAGACAAGATGAGCAAGTTTTTGAAAGACAGCGAAGAGCGAATGTCCTCCCTGCGCAAAAACACCGAATCCAAACGCGGAGGCCGCGGGGCCAGGCGTTATTGAAATACAAAACAAGCGAACGGTTCGCCGAATGGGGCGGACCGTTATTTTTTGCTTCGTTTTCGTAAATCGACGGCGTTTTACGGGAAGCTTCTCCGCTTTCGACCAAGAGGTTTGTCAATCCAAGGAAAAAGTTCGGGATGAACGCACCGGATCCAATCGCCGCCGAAAGCCGCCGCGTCAAGGCGGCGGAGGGATCAAGGGCGTCTGTCGGAAGCGTGTCGGAAAAAACTTTGAATCTCTCAACTCATTGTGACAAACTTCATAGAATGCACCGCCTATAATAGAATCACTGCACAAAATGGAATGGTGGTGTCATCTGTCATGTTCAAATGGGAAACATCGGCGAGCCGATGGCCGCAGTGGATTTGGCAGACGTGGGGGAAAGGGCGCAGGATGTCCGGACGGTTCCAGCGAATGCTCGTGCAATGGAACGCCCGGATGGGAGCCGTGCTGCTCATGGCGACGGGTTTCCTGCTGGGACGCGCGATGATTTTGGAACAGCTGGCGCCGTTTGCCCTCGCTTTTTTCGCGGTGGTCTATTACGTGCGCAGGGACTGGCTGTACCCGGCCGGCGCGGCGCTGCTGATCGGCTCGGCGGTATCGGTCCACCAGCAGACGGTGTGGATTGCCGCATGCATGATCGTGTTTGTGCTGATCCAGAAAGGACTCGAACGGTTCGAACGCACCGATGTTTCGATGGCTCCGATGATCGTGTTTGCGGTGTCGTTTGTCACCAAACTGTTTTCCCTGATGCTGAGTGACTCCCTGAACTGGTACCCGCTTCTGCTCGCGGGAGTGGAAGCGCTGCTCGGGTTTGTGCTGACCCTTATATTTATGCAGGCGGTTCCCGTCTTTTTCATGAAAAACCGTTCGTCGCAGCTGAAGCACGAAGAAGTGATCTGCCTCATCATTTTGCTCGCGTCCGTCATGACCGGGTCGGTCGGATGGGCCGTGTACGGAGCGGCGCCGGAACATGTGATGTCGCGGTATTTGATCTTGCTGTTCGCGCTGGTCGGCGGAGCGCCGCTCGGCGCTTCGGTCGGCGTCATCACCGGTCTGATTTTGAGCCTGGCCAGCGCCAGCGCGATTTACCAGATCGGCCTGCTCGCCTTTGCCGGCCTGCTGGCCGGGTTGATGAAAGAAGGCAAAAAACCGGCGGTCGCCTTCGGCATGCTGCTCGGTTCTTCCATTCTGTCGCTATACATCGGCGAGTCGTCGCAAATCGTCGTGTCGACATGGGAATCGGCGGCGGCGGTCGCGCTGTTCTTGTTCACGCCGATGTCGCTCGTGAAGAAAGTGGCGCGGTATGTGCCGGGCACCCAGGAGCATATGAAGTCCCAGTCGGAATACGCCAGGCGTGTGCGCGATTTGACCGCGGGCAGGGTTGAACAGTTTTCCGAAGTGTTCCGCCAGCTCGCGAGCAGCTTCTCCAGCCTTTCCGCATCGCCGCAGGCGGAGGAACAAAGCCGCGACCGGGAAATCGGCCATTTCATGAACGGCGTCGCCGAGCGCGCCTGCCAAACTTGCTGGAAGCGCGACAAATGTTGGGACGGCCAGTTTTACCATACGTACCGTTGGATGACCGAGATGATGTCGGCCATCGAAGCCAACCCGAAGTTCGGCAAAAAAGACATCCGCGACGAGTGGAAAAAACATTGCGTCAAGCCCGCCCAAGTGCTCGACGTGATGCGCCAGCAGTATGAACTGTACAAAAACAACCTGCATTGGAAACGTCAGCTGCAGGAAAGCCGCCAGATCGTCGCCGAACAGCTTTCCGGGGTGTCGCGCGTCATGGAAGATTTGGCGCGGGAAATCAAACGGGAAGGGCAGGCGTTGCACCGGCAGGAAGAACAAATTCGCGAAGCGCTGGAGTCGCTGGGCTTGTCCATCCACAGCGTCGACATCATTTCGTTGGAAGAAGGGCATGTGGAAATCGAAATCGTCCATACGTACAACCGCGGCTTCGACGAGTGCCGCAAAATTATCGCGCCGCTGTTGTCCGACATTCTCGGCGAAAATATCGCGGTCCGGCGGGAAGAGCCGTCGGAGCGCAAGGGATACACCACGGTGCTGTTCGCCTCCGCGAAGGAATACGAAGTGGAAACCGGCGTCGCGAGCGCGGCGAAGGGCGGCGACCTGCTGTCCGGCGACAGCTACAGCATGATGGAGCTCGGCAACGGCAAGTTCGCGGTGGCGTTGAGCGACGGCATGGGCAACGGCGAGCGGGCGCACGCGGAAAGCCGGACGACGCTGAACATTTTGCAGCAGCTGCTGCAGTCCGGCATGGACGAGAAGCTGGCGGTGAAGACGGTCAATTCGGTGCTCCTCTTGCGCTCCCCGGACGAAATGTTCGCCACGATCGACGTGGCGCTCATCGACCAGCATACGGCGGGCACCACGTTTTTGAAAATCGGATCGACGCCGAGTTTCATCAAGCGAGGTTCGGAAGTGATCACCGTTTCGGCCAGCAACCCGCCGGTGGGCATTTTGCAGGACATTGACGTGGATCTCGTCAGCGTGCGGCTGAAACCGGGCGACATTTTGATCATGATGACCGACGGGCTGTTTGACGCGCCGGGCCACGCGCTTAACAAGGAGCTGTGGCTGAAGCGGGTCATTTCGGAGATTCGGGCGGAGGCGCCGCAGGATATTGCCGATTGTCTACTGGAAACGGCGGTGCGCTACACCCACGGGGAAATTCGTGACGACATGACCGTCGTCGTCGCGCGCATCGAGCGTCATTTGCCGGAATGGGCGACGTTCCGCTGGCCCGGGCTCGCGCGCATCGAACGGCCCAAAACGGTCAGCTGAAACGGCAGCGGACGCGCGGGGTTTCCCGGCGGACGAAGGGGAGCGCTGTGCATGCTGCGTCATGCGATATCGAGTGGCATACGCTTTCCGGCAGAAGGGGAGCGGTGCGTGCAGCGTCGTGCGGTGCCGAGCGGTCCGCGATTGCCTGCAGACGATCGACGCGCGCCGCGTTTAAACTTCCTCCTTTCGGGCGACAATGGATGATAGATTGCTAGAAACGCGATTTCTGGCCTTCATGCCGATGTCTGCCCAAAGGGAGGTTTTATTGTGATGATGAAGCAAATTTTGCTGATTACGGACGGCTGTTCCAATGTGGGCATGGACCCCGCGGCCGCGGCGGCGCACGCCTCAGTCGAAGGCATCGTGGTCAACGTGATCGGCATCGTCGACCATGGCGAGGTCGGAGCGCGCGGCATGCGCGAAATCGAGGGCATCGCCGCCGCCGGAAGAGGGATGAGCCGCATCGTGCCGACGTCCATGCTGTCCCGCACGATGCAGATGATGACGCGGCAGACGGTCGCCCACACCGTCAAACAGGCGGTGGAAAGCGAACTGCGCCAAATTGTCGGCGAACGGACGTCGATCGGGGATTTGCCGCCGGCACAGCGTGCGGAAGTCGTCCGGGTGATCGACCGCTGGAGCGAATCGGCGGACTTGCGCGTGGCGCTGCTGGTGGACACCAGCGCCAGCATGCGTCCGAAGCTTCCGGCCGTTCAGGACGCGATCCGCGACCTGCTTCTCAGTTTGCGGTCGCGCGAAGGAAAAAGCGAAATCAGCGTGTTCCACTTTCCCGGCGGCCGGGACGGGAGCGAGGCGGTGTTGGACGCCGCATGGACGTCGGACCTTGAAAAAGTCAGCCGTTTATTCTATAAATTAGACATGAAAGGGGCTACGCCAACCGGCCCCGCCTTGATGACGGTCGTTCGTTATTATGTTTCGGGCACTTTGGACGACGCGGCGCGCATGGAAGACCGGGAGCGGAGCCAACCGTCCGCGCCGGATCGCGTCGGAGCGCGCGCGGACGCCGCCGCGCAGCCCGAACGGGAAGGGCTCTGGGACGGCTATGTCGTCTGATCGCGTCTTTACGCCGGGCGAACGGCTGAAGGGCAGATGGTTCGGCCGCGATTATGTGATCGAACGACTGTTGGGCGAAGGCGCCAACGGCAAAGTGTATTTGGCCAGAACGGAACGCGGACGCTGCGCGGTGAAAGTCGGGTTTGACGCGGTCGATTTGCAGTCGGAGATCAATGCGCTGAGCACGCTGTTTCCGCCGGAAGACCGCTCGCCTCCCGAACCGGACAGGTTCGGATCCGAGGTGGGGCGGTCCGGTTTTTTTCTGGAAGCGGACGATTTTGTGCTGCCGGAAGGGGACGTGCCGTTTTATGCGATGGCGTATGTGCAGGGACTGCCGATGCAGGTGTTTCTCCAACGCCGCGGCCCCGACTGGTTTTGGCCGATCGCCGGCCAGCTGCTGGAGCGGCTGGTCGGCATCCATCGGGCCGGATACGCGTATGGCGATCTGAAGCCGGACCATATTCTCGTCACGGCCGACGGACGCGCCGAACTGATCGACTTCGGCGGCGTGACCGCCATGGGAAAGGCCGTCCGGCAGTTTACGGAACTGTATGACCGCGGTTTCTGGCTGGGGCTGCCGCGCGTGGCGGACGAAGCGTACGACTTGTTTTCTTTCGCCGTCCTGTGCATGCAGGTGACCGATCCGCAGCGGGAATGGAGCCGCGTCGCCGGGCTTCCGCGGCATCAAGGGGCGGCAAGCTTGCGGAAAGTGCTGGAACGCTGCCGGATGGACGCCGGGGCGAAGTCGATATTGCGCGCGATCATCGACGGGAAGCTGACCTCTTCCGCCGCGGCGATCCGGTTGTGGCGCGATGCCGTGCCGACAGCGCCGCAGCCGCCGGATCTCGATGCGGAAGCCGGGCGTTATTTGGCGCTGGCGTTGGGGGGATCGGCGGCGGCGTTCGCCGCCGCGCTGTACTGGACGCTGCAGTAAGGAGGAGCGATGCGGCATGCATCCGTTGGTGGAAGCCGTTCGGCAAACGATCGTGAACGACGGGCTGATTCGCGCCGGAGACCGTGTCGTCGTGGCGGTGTCGGGCGGGCCGGACTCCGTCGCCTTGCTGCATATGCTTAGCGCCCTGTCCGGTCCGGTCGGGTTCAGCCTGAGCGCAGCCCACGTCGATCACCGTTTTCGCGGCGAGGAGTCGGCGCGGGAAGCGGATGCCGTGCGCCGGCTCGCGCGGCAGTGGGGGATTGAGTGCGACACGGCCGCGCTGGATGTGCCCGCTTATATGAAGCGAAGCGGATTGGGGCCTCAGGAAGCGGCAAGGGAGGTGCGCTACGATTTTCTCATTCGCACGGCGCGCGCCCGCGGCGCCAATCGGATCGCGTTCGGACATCACGCGGACGACCAGGCGGAAACGCTGCTGATGCGGCTTGTGCGCGGCGCCGGCCCCGGAGGGCTGTCGGGCATGCCGCCGTTCCGCGAGCTGGCCGGGGGGCTGGCATTGGTTCGTCCGCTGCTGCGTATTTATAAGAAGGAACTGGTGGCATACTGTGAAGAACACGGCATTCCGTACGTCGTCGACAGCAGCAACTTGGAACCGAAGTATTTTCGCAACCGCATTCGTCTCGAACTGATTCCGCAGTTGGAACGGTACAACCCGCGCGTTGTGCCCTCGCTTGTCCGTCTTTCGGAGCTGCTGGCCGAGGAAGACCGCTATCTCGACGAGCAGGCGGAGCGGGCGCTTTCCGCATCCGTTTGCCGGACGGAGGAAGGCTGCTCCTTCCGCCGCGCCGATTTTGCCGCGCAGCCCGTTGCTTTACAAAGAAGATGGATTAAACTAATATTAAGTTATCTTTCGACAAAAGGCGATCTGAGCGATTTCCAGGCGATCGAAGCCGCCCGGACCGCCGCGTTGTCCTCGGCGCCCGCCCATCTGTCGCTCGATCTCGGGGGCGGCGTCACGCTGGTCAGGGATTATGAGCAGGTGCGCATCCTGCGCCGTCCTCCCGCGGCCGCTGCGCCCTTTGAATATGTGCTGCAGCGCGGCGGCGGCCGCATGGAATTGCCGGAGGCGGGGGGCGCAAGTCTGGAGTGGCGTGAGGCGGCGGCGGAAGAAGCGCCGACGCGGAATCTCGTGTCCGAAGACGGAAACGAGGCTTGGTTCGACGCGGACGGCCTCGCCTGGCCGCTTCGCGTGCGCAGCCGGCGTCCAGGCGATCGCCTTCTTCTGGCCGGAACCGGTCATAAGAAAGTCAAAGATCTGCTGATCGACCTGAAAATTCCGCGCGCTGACCGCGACCGGCTGCCGCTCGTCGTCGATGCGGAAGGCCGGGTACTGTGGATTCCGGGCGTGCGGAGATCCGGCACCGCCTGGATCGGCAAGGATACACGGCGCATATTACATATGAAGTTTCATCACGACATACAATAAAACCAATCGGGAGGGCGGCAGTTTGCATACGGACATCAAGGAATTGTTGTATACGGAGCAGCAAATTCAGCAAAGAGTCGCGGAAATGGGCGAGCAAATTTCGAAGGACTTCGCCGGCCGCAATCCGCTCGTGGTTTGCGTGCTGAAGGGCGCCTTCATGTTTTTGTCCGACCTGATGAAGCGCATTACCATCCCCGTGGAGCTGGACTTTATGGCGATTTCCAGCTACGGTGCCTCCACCAAGTCGTCGGGCGTCGTCAAAATCATCAAAGACCTGGACATTCCCGTGGACGGGCGTCACGTGCTGATCGTCGAGGATATCATCGACAGCGGCCTGACCCTGTCTTATTTGATCGACGTGCTGGAACGGCGCAATGCGCTCACGGTCACGGTCGCGGCCATGTTCGACAAACCCGCGCGTCGGACGGTGGACCTCAAGGCGGACTACACCGGATTCACGCTGCCCGACGGGTTTGTGGTCGGATACGGTCTCGACTATGCGGAGAAGTACCGCAACCTTCCTTATCTCGGCATATTGAAAGAAGAGGTGTACACGCGGTAAACCGCGGGGCACGCGTGTTGTGAATGGAGTTTGGACTGTGATAAAATAATAAAAGTGCGCTGCCTGAGAGGAGGAAGGAGATGAATCGGATTCTCCGGAATACTTCGTTTTATCTGATCATGTTTCTCGTCTTGATCGGAATCATTTATATGCTCACCAACCAGGGCGAGCAGCAACGGGTTTTGAACTACAGCGAATTCCTGGTCGAGCTGGAAAACAACAACATCGAGGAAGTCAACGTCCAGTTCGACGGTTATACATATGAAATCACCGGGAAAACCCGGACGGTTTCGTCGGAAACGGGCAACACGCTGTTTCGGACGTACGGGCCGTACGACCCGAAGCTGGTCGACTTGCTTGTATCCCGAAATGTCCAGGTCACGATGGAGCGGATGCAGCAGGACAGCATCTGGCTGACGTTCCTGACGTCCATCATTCCGATCGCCATCATTTTCATTCTGTTCTTCTTCCTGTTCAACCAGGCGCAGGGCGGCGGCGGCAAAGTGATGAATTTCGGCAAGAGCCGCGCCCGATTATATAATGAAGAAAAAAAGCGCGTTACGTTTGAAGATGTAGCGGGGGCCGACGAAGAGAAACAGGAACTCGTGGAAGTGGTCGAGTTTCTGAAGGATCCGCGCAAATTCGCCGCGCTCGGGGCGCGCATTCCGAAGGGTGTGCTGCTCAACGGACCGCCCGGCACCGGGAAAACGCTGCTTGCGCGCGCGGTGGCGGGGGAAGCGGGCGTGCCGTTTTTCAGCATCAGCGGTTCCGATTTCGTGGAAATGTTTGTCGGCGTCGGCGCTTCCCGGGTGCGGGATTTGTTCGACAACGCCAAGAAAAACGCGCCCTGCATCATCTTTATTGACGAGATCGACGCGGTCGGCCGCCAGCGCGGAGCCGGTCTCGGCGGCGGCCACGACGAACGCGAACAGACGCTCAACCAATTGCTCGTCGAGATGGACGGGTTCGGCGTCAATGAAGGCATCATCGTCATGGCGGCGACCAACCGCCCCGACATTCTCGACCCCGCGCTGCTGCGTCCCGGCCGGTTTGACCGCCAGATCACGGTGGACCGTCCGGACGTCAAAGGGCGCGAAGCGGTGTTGAAAGTGCACGCGCGCAACAAACCGCTGGCCAAAGACGTCAAGCTCGACGTTTTGGCGCGGTACACGACCGGTTTCACCGGCGCGGATCTGGAAAACCTGCTGAACGAAGCGGCGCTGATCGCCGCCCGCCGCAACAAGAAGGAAATCGGCATGTCCGAATTGGACGAGGCGTTCGACCGCGTCGTCGTCGGCACCCAGAAGAAAAGCCGCGTCATCAGCGAGAAGGAGAAGCGCACGGTCGCTTATCACGAAGCCGGCCACGTGATCATCGGATACCACGTCAAGCATGCGGACGTCATCCATAAAGTGACGATCGTGCCGCGCGGCCGCGCCGGCGGGTATGCGATGATGGTGCCGAAGCACGGCGAAGACCGCATGATCCAGACAAAGGGCGAGCTGCTGGACAAAGTGACCGGCCTCTTGGGCGGCCGGGTGTCCGAAGAACTGTTCATCGGCGAGATCGGTACCGGCGCGTATGACGATTTCCGCCGGGCGACCGCGATTGTCCGCGCGATGATTACCGAATACGGCATGAGCGACAAGCTCGGGCCGATGCAGTTCGGCAATCCGCAGGGGCAAGTGTTTCTCGGGCGCGATTTGGCCCATGAACAAAACTACAGCGACCGCATCGCCTATGAAATCGACCAAGAAATGCAGTCGATGATCCGTTCGTGCTACGAACAGGCGAAAGAGATTTTGACCAAGCATGCCGATCAGGTGCACCTGATTGCGAACAAGCTGCTGGAGCTGGAAACGCTGGACAAGGATCAAATCGTGCAGCTCTTGGAAAAGGGCAAGCTCGACGACGAACCCGGCGAATCCGGCGGCACGGAGGGGAACCCGCAGCCGTCCAAACCGGCTGAAGAGGACGTCCGCGTCAACATCCAAAAGCAGGGCGACGCCAGGGACAAAGGCGCCGGCGATAAGCCGCCGGAAACAGAAGCCGGTCCCAAGCCGCCGGGTTCCGACGGCGGTCCGGAAAGCTGATCCCGCCCACTATAGGGACGGGCGTCTGTCGAAACGGCACCATTCACACGAAATCAACATTCCACACGACGGCTCTTCCGAAACGGCCGCGAAAAGCGGCTATCGGGAGAGCCATTTTCATAAATGGCGCCTTTGAATAGCCGGCGCCGCGGCCTGGCACCGCACCCCAACGCGTGAACGAGCGGCCTCGGACCGCCGCAAAAAAGCGTGCCGACGCGCCGCGGTGCGGCCGGAAAACCTTGGCGGCGAGCGGCCCCGATGATGCGGCAAATCCCGGTTCCGCCGCCACGAATCTACGTTGACACGGATGGATAGAATGTGTACATTAGTTGTAAACTTGCTTCAAACGATCGGCCGGCCCGCTTTTGGCGCCGGCTTTGCATACAAGGAGGGATACGGGATGGAAGCGCTGGCGCTGGAGCGGAAGCAGGAGCAGAACGAACTGCTGAAGGAACGGCTCCTGCAGCTGAAGAAGGAGAGAAACGCCATTATTCTCGCCCATTATTATCAGCGGGATGAAATTCAGGAAGTCGCCGATTTTCGCGGTGATTCCTTTTTGTTGGCGCAGAAGGCGGCGCAAACGGACGCCGATGTCATCGTTTTTTGCGGCGTGCACTTCATGGGGGAAAGCGCCAAAATTTTGGCGCCCGACAAAGTGGTGCTCGTTCCCGACGAGCGCGCCGGCTGCCCGATGGCGGACATGGTCAATGTCGACGGACTGCGCGAACTGAAGCGCCGGCATCCGAACGCGGCGGTCGTGACCTATATCAACTCGTCGGCGGAAGTGAAGGCGGAAACGGATATTTGCTGCACTTCTTCCAATGCGGTGAAGATCATCCAGTCGATCGACGCGGAGGAAATCATCTGGGTCCCGGATAAAAATTTGGGTCATTATGTGTCAAAATTCACAAACAAAAAGATGATCATTTGGGAAGGATACTGCAACACGCACGACATGTTGACCCTGAGAGATATCGAAGAAATGAAGCAAAAATATCCGAACGCCCAGGTCGTCGTGCATCCGGAGTGCCGTCCGGAAGTGGTGGATCGCGCGGATTTTGTCGGCAGCACCACGGCGATCATCAAATATTGCCGGGAATCCGCGCACAACGAATTTATCATCGGCACGGAAGACGGCACCGGTTATCAATTGAGAAAAGACAGTCCTCACAAGACGTTCCATTTTGCCAGCAAGTTTCTCGTCTGCCCGAACATGAAAGTCAACAACCTGAAAAAGCTGGTGAAATGTCTGGAACAGATGAAGCCCCAAATCTACGTGCCGCCGCACATTGCCGACAAGGCGCGGCGGTCGCTCACGCGCATGCTTGAAGTGGCGGCGGGGTAAACGGCGCCGTTGAGCGGTCGTACCGTACGGCGGACGCCGGTTGGAGAGGCGAGGGACAACGGCAATCCAGGTTGCGCCATCGCCTCTCATTTGTGTTTTATGCGGGTGGATGTTCGGCGAACCGCGGCGAAACGCCATTGCCCGCGCGAACGCGGCGGTTCGCGTCCAATTTTCCATACGGAGAGATGATGAAGGGTGACGCCCAGATATTTGATCGACTTCGATTCGGATTTGCTGCCCCGCTACACGACGGACGTGATCATTATCGGCGCCGGCATCGCCGGCCTGTATGCGGCGATCAAGGCCAGCGAACGCAACCGGGTGCTGATCGTCACCAAAAAATCGCTGTACGACAGCAACACGCGGTTTGCCCAGGGCGGGATCGCCGCCGTGATCTCGGAAGACGACTCGCCGGAGTACCACCGGCAGGACACGTTGGCCGCCGGGGCGGGATTGTGCGCCAAGGCGGCCGTCGACGTGCTCGTGCATGAGGGACCGGCCGGCGTACAGGAGCTGATCCGGCTCGGCACCCAATTTGACCAAGAAGGCGGTGCGCTGGCGCTGACCAAGGAGGGCGCGCACAGCCAGCGACGCATCCTGCACGCCCACGGGGACGCCACCGGCGCGGAAATCGTGCGCGCTTTGGCCGAACAAACGCTGCGCAGTCCGAACATCGAAGTGTGGGACGAGCATTACGCCGTCGACCTGATCACGGACGACGAGGGCGTCTGCCACGGCGCGCTCGTGATGCGGCCCGACGGCGGGCTAGTGCTGGTGAACGGCAAGGCGACGGTCTTGTGCACCGGCGGCGCGGGTCAGCTGTACCGCTATACGACCAATCCGGATATCGCGACCGGAGACGGCATCGCCATCGCGTATCGCGCCGGAGCGCACGTCCGCGATTTGGAGTTTATCCAGTTCCATCCGACCGCGCTCGTGTATCCGGGGGCGCCGCGTTTTCTGATTTCCGAGGCGGTGCGCGGCGAGGGCGCGGTGCTGCGCAATATCCGCGGCGAACGGTTTATGGAACGCTATCATCCGCAGCTGGAGCTCGCTCCGCGCGACGTGGTCGCCCGCGCCATCGTCAGCGAAATCGAACAAACGAACTCCACCTTTGTGTACCTGGACATTACGCATGAATCGCCCGACTGGATCAAACAGCGTTTCCCGACCATTTACGAAACTTGCTTGCGTTACGGACTCGACATGACGAGCGATTGGATTCCCGTCGCTCCCGCCGCGCATTACATGATGGGCGGCATCCAGACGGATTTGCGCGGAGAAACGTCCGTCCGCCGATTGTTTGCGTGCGGGGAAGCGTCTTCCACCGGCGTGCACGGCGCCAATCGGTTGGCCAGCAACTCGTTGTCGGAAGCGATCGTGTTCGGCAAGCGCATCGTCGACCGCATCAACGAGCTGGACGCGCCGAAACCGCTGCCGCGCATTCGCGTGCGGGAAGGGCGGAAAGAACATTCGCAGCAGGCGATCATCGAGCGCAGGTTGAAGCTGCAAAAAGTGATGCTGCGCCACGTCGGCCTGAAGCGGACGCGGAGCGGGCTCGAAAAAGGCAACGAGGAACTGCGCCGTCAGCTGCCGGTGTTGACGACCCTGTTGGCCAAGCGGGAGGAGTTCGAGTTTGCCAATTTGTTGACTTGCGCCCTCTTGACCACGCAGTCGGCGATGATCCGGGAAGAAAGCCGGGGAGCGCACTACCGCGAAGATTTTCCGCAGCGGAACGACGAACTGTGGTGCCGGCACATCGTCCATCACCGCACGGCCGGAATATTGGAGGGCAGTGTCGATGAATAGTGCGAACGATTGGAACGGCCGACGTTTGGATCGGCAAATTGCGGCATGGCTGGAAGAAGATGTGGGCGGCGGGGATGTGACCACGCTGTCGACGATTTCCGACACGCACATGTCGACTGGTGTCATTCACTGCAAGGAGAGCGGTGTCATCGCGGGACTGCCGGTGGCGGAACGGGTGTTTCGGGTTGCGGACGACCGCATCCGGTTCACGCCGAAGCGCGCCGACGGCGCGAAAGTCGAGGCGGGCGACATCATCGCCGAGCTGGAAGGGCCGACCCGCGGCATCTTGACCGGAGAACGTCTGGCGCTGAATTTGCTGCAGCGGCTGTCCGGCATCGCCACGCGCACGCGGCAGTTCGTAGATCAGGTGCAGGGGCTCTCGGTCCGCATCGCCGACACGCGCAAGACGACGCCGGGTCTTCGCGATTTGGAAAAATACGCGGTGCGCGTCGGCGGCGGCGCCAACCACCGATTCGGGCTGTATGACGCCGTCATGATCAAGGACAACCACATCAAAGCGTGCGGCGGCATTGCGCCGGCGGTGAAACGGGCAAAGGAGAGCATCCCCCATACGATGAAAATCGAAGTCGAGGTCGAGAGCCTGGAGCAGATGGAGGAGGCGCTCGCCGCCGGTGCGGACATCATCATGTTCGACAACATGCCGGCGGAACGTTTGCGCGAAGCGGCCGCCCGGGCGCGTGCCGCCGCGCCGCACGTCGTGCTGGAAGCGTCCGGCGGCGTGACGCTCGATACGGTGCGCAAGCTCGCGGAATGCGGCGTCGATGTCATCTCCGTCGGCGCGCTGACCCATTCCGTGCGGGCTTTGGACATCAGTTTGGATTTGTTCGCGAAAAAGGAGGGATCCCCGTGATTGCGGTCATCGATGTGGGGAATACCAATATCGTGATCGGCATTTACGGCAGCAACAAGAAGCTGCTGCATCACTGGCGGCTCGGGACGAACCGGTCGGCGACGGCCGACGAATACGGGATTATGCTGTACAGCTTTTTTCAGCATGCCGGCATTCGCATGGAACAAATCGAAGGGGTGATCGTGTCCTCGGTCGTGCCTCCGCTGATGACCACTTTGGAGACCCTTTGCGTGAAATATTTGAACCGGCAGCCGCTGATCGTCGGACCGGGCATCCGCACCGGACTGAACATCCTGTATGAAAATCCGAAGGAAGTCGGCGCGGACCGCATCGTCAATGCCGTCGCCGCCATCGAGCTGTACGGTCCGCCGGTTATTGTCGTCGACTTCGGCACCGCGACCACTTTTGACTATATCGACGAAAAGGGGCAGTACGTCGGAGGCGCCATTGCGCCGGGCATCGGCATCTCCACCGAGGCGCTGTATCAAAAGGCGGCCAAACTGCCGCGCATCGAACTGGCCAAACCGAAAAGCGTCGTCGGCCGCAACCCGGTCACGTCGATGCAGGCCGGCATCATTTTCGGGTACGCGGGCCAGGTGGACGGCATCGTCCAGCGCATTCGCGAGGAATTCCGCACGGAAGCGAAAGCGATCGCAACGGGCGGCCTGGCGGAACTGATCGCCGGCGAGTCGCGCACGATCGAGCAGGTCAATCCGCTGCTTACCCTGGAAGGTTTGCGGCTCATCTACGAGCGCAACCGTACGTGATTTCGCAAAAAAGGAGGCTAGCGCGTTGGAACACGGGGATTTGATCGTCCGGGGCACCGCTTTGAACGGCAAGGTCAGGGCATTGGCGGCGGTGACGACGGAGACGATGCGGGAACTGCAGTCCAGGCATGACACCTGGCCGGTGGTCACCGCAGCGCTGGGCCGAACCGTCACGATGGGAGCCATCATGGGCGCCATGCTGAAAGATCGGGAGAAGCTGACGATCCAGGTGAAAGGGGACGGCCCGATCGGGCAAATCGTCGTCGACGCCAATGCGGACGGCGAAGTGCGCGGGTACGTCCGCGAGCCCCATGTCGATCTGCCGCTCAATGAACGCGGAAAGCTGGACGTGCGCGGAGCGGTCGGGCAAGGATTTATTTATGTGATCAAAGATTTGGGATTGAAAGAGCCGTACCGCGGCGGCACGCCGATCGTCTCCGGCGAAATCGCCGAAGATTTCGCCTATTACTTTACCCAGTCCGAACAGACGCCGTCCGCGGTGGCGCTCGGCGTTCTGGTCGACGTCGATTACTCCGTCAAGGTGTCCGGCGGGTTTCTGATTCAAGTGCTGCCGGGACTGAGCGAAAGCGACATTGCCGGCATCGAGGCGGAACTGGCCGCACTTCCGCCGGTCACCCGGCTTCTGGAAGAGGGGCTGGACGCGGAACGCATATTGAAACGCATTCTTCCTTCGTTTGAAAAGCTCGGCGAACAGCCGGTGCGATTTCGCTGCCAATGTTCGCGCGAGCGCATCGACCGCACGCTGATCAGTCTGGGAAAGGAAGAACTGCGCAAAATTTTGGAAGAAGACGGGAAGGCGGACATCAGCTGCCATTTTTGCAACGAGACCTACGCTTATACAGAGGACGATTTGTTGCGGGTTTTGGATCAAATGTAAATGAGGTATGGCGGCATGCGGAGATGGAGCGGAAATCATGCGCTGTTGCTGTTGATCGTGGTGGTGATGGTCGGATGGGGAGCCACGATCGTGTATTTTATGGGGAAAGGCGACAACGCCGGCGGCGCGGGGGCGGACCCGAAGGAACCGGATTGCCCGCAGGGCTGTGACATCGGGGGAGCGAGCGGCGGGAACACGGACGCCTCCGATGAACGTCCGGACGGCGCCGGCGACGGCGCCGCGTTTCGCAAACCGTTCCAGGTGATCGCCACCATCGGCGATCGAACCATCACGTATCGGGAATTGGAACGATACGGAATGGAGACGTACGGACGCGATTTGGTTTCGCAGCTTCTGGAGCGTTATGCGGTGGAACTGGAAGCGGAACATCTGGGGATCCGGGTGACGGAAGCCGAACTGGAGCAGGAACTGGCGCTGATGCAGGAAGGGTACGACAGCGAAGCGCAGTTTTATGAAACGATGGCGGAACTCGGCATGACGCGCATGATGCTGTTGGAAGATATCCGCCATCGGCTCTTGTTGGAGAAAATCGCCACGCGCGACATTGAAGTGACCGACGAAGAGCTGGATCGGTATATCGCCGAGCATCCGGAACTGGCCCCGGATTCCACATCGCTGCACATTCAGCAAATTGTCGTGCCGAATATGTCGGAAGCGGAAGAGGTGCTCGATATGCTGGCGGCGGGAACGGCATTCGAACATCTGGCCGCCGCTTATTCCGACGATATGCTGTATCCGAACGGGGATATGGGATGGGTCGGCGTCCGCGATCCGTTCGTACCCGCCGAAATTTTGCGTGAGGCGGCCGCGATGGAAGTCGGAGAGATCAGTCCGCCGATCCGGCTGCCGGACGACACTTACGCGCTGATCATGCTGAAGGGACGGCAGACGCCGGGCGCCGAAGAAAAAGCGCGGGCGCGGGAGCGGCTTCGCCGGGATTTGGCGCTTGCGCAGGCGCCTTCGCTCCATCAGGTGATGGAACAATTGCTGATCAAATGGAACGCCAATGTGGTCGATTCCGCCTTCGGCGATCCGTAAGGGTCGGAGCCGTTGGTGATGCGCACACCTTTCGCGGGGGACGCCGGTCGATAGCCGCCCGGCGGACCCGCGATATTCGCCGATATCGCAATTCTCCGAGATCACATATTGACAAAGCCGGCCTCCGTTGATATGATATAGGTAATAAAACCTACTAATTTAGTCGGAATAATAAGAAGAACCACTATTCCGTACGGGAGGGTAATCCATGGCGAAATTAGCGCAAAACATCACGGAACTGATCGGGGGTACGCCGCTCGTTCGTCTGAATCGCGTCGTACCCGAGGATTCGGCGGAAATTTACGTAAAGCTGGAATTCCAGAACCCGGGAGCCAGCGTCAAAGACCGGATCGCCATCAGCATGGTGGAGGCGGCGGAACGCGAAGGCAAACTGAAGCCCGGAGACACGATCATCGAACCGACCAGCGGCAATACCGGTATCGGATTGGCAATGGTCGCCGCGGCGAAAGGGTACAAGGCGATTCTCGTCATGCCCGAAACGATGAGCTTGGAGCGGCGCAACCTGCTGCGCGCATACGGCGCCCAACTCGTGCTGACGCCCGGCGCTGAAGGCATGAAAGGAGCGATCAAGAAAGCGGAAGAACTGGCCGCGGAAAATCCGCACTATTTCATGCCGCAGCAGTTCAACAACCCGGCCAACGTGGAAATCCATCGCAGAACGACCGGACCGGAAATCGTGGAAGCGATCAAATCGCACGACGGCAAGCTCGACGCGTTCGTCGCCGGCATCGGCACGGGCGGCACGATTACCGGCGCGGGCGAAGTGCTGCGTCAACATTTTCCCGACATCAAAATTTTCGCCGTGGAACCGGCCGCATCTCCGGTGCTGTCGGGCGGCAAACCGGGCCCGCACAAAATTCAGGGCATCGGCGCCGGATTTGTGCCGAACATCCTGAATACGGAAATTTATGACGAAGTCATCACGGTGGAAAACGAGCAGGCGTTCGAAACGTCCCGCCGCGTGGCCCGCGAAGAAGGCATTCTTGGCGGCATTTCTTCCGGAGCCGCGATCTTTGCGGCGCTGCAGGTGGCCAAACGCCTGGGCAAAGGCAAACGCGTCGTCGCTGTCGTGCCGTCCAACGGCGAACGTTACCTGAGCACACCGCTGTATCAATTCGAGGAATAATCGATCGGGGAAAGCGCCAACCCGCAGGCCGGGAAGTCTGCCTGCGGGTTGTTTGCATTGTGCCGCCGGCGCCGATCCCGAGCATGTGCATCAAGCTGAAATATTGGGTCAGCCGCAAGATGGGAGCGAACAAATTTACTGTGGACATGGATGTTACGTCGATCGACCAATGGCGCGCGTGGCGGAGAGAAGGCTGCAGCACGCTGCCGCTGCTGCGCAGACTGCCGCTCGGCACCGATGCCGGAGCGCCGGCCGAATGGGCGGGCGCGTGGCAGTGCGCTTCACCATACGCCATCTTGTTGGAAAGCGGGAAGGACGGACGCTATACCTATCTTGGACTCCATCCGACGGAAGTGCTGAGAGGCAAAGGCTGCGAAGCGGTGGCGTTCCGGATGTCCGGGGGTGCGGCCGCGGCGTCGGATACGGGGGACGGAGGGCAGCGCAAGTTTTCCGGCAAGCCGCTGGACGTCGTGCGCGCCTGGATGGCCGGCCGCAAAGCGCCGACGCTGCCGGACGGTCCGAAATGGACCGGCGGCATCGCCGGGCTGTGGAGTTACGACATCGTCCGGTCCATCGAGCGGCTGCCCGATTTGGCGGCCGATGATCTCGGCTTGCCGGACTATGTGTTTCTGATGTTGGACGAGCTGTGGGTGATCGACCATGATACCCGGCAGCTCATCTGCATTCGTCATATGGAGGTGCCGGACGACGCGGACGACGGGCGGCTTTCGGATTTGCACGCGGAAGCGCTGCGGCACACCGAACAAATGGCGGAAACTTGGCGGCGGATCGTCACTGCCGCCGGGACGGAGGCGGCTAGGCAGCGTCTTGCGGCGCGGCGGGCGCAAATGGCGGCGGACCGGCTGCAGATCGACGTCGAGGCGCTGCAGGGGTTGATTCGTCCGTTCAGCAAGCCGGCCTACATGGAAGCCGTGGAACGGGTTCGCGCCTATATCGCGCAGGGAGACGTGTTTCAAGTCAATTTGTCCCAACGGATGAGCAAGCGAACGACGGCGCAGGCGGACGATCTGTATGAATGGCTGCGGCTGTTCAATCCGTCGCCGTATATGGGGTATTTGCGCTGTCCGGATTTCAAGCTCGTATCCGCGTCTCCCGAACTGCTCGTCTCCTTGCGCGGCGGAAAGCTGTCGACGCGGCCGATTGCGGGAACGAGGCGGCGGGGACGAACGGCGGAAGATGACCGCCGGATGGCGGAAGAGCTCGCTTCCAGCGAGAAGGAGCGGGCCGAGCACATTATGCTGGTCGACCTTGAGCGCAACGATCTGGGGCGCATTTCGAAATACGGCTCCGTCCGAGTAAAAGACCTGATGACCATCGAATACTATTCCCACGTGATGCACCTCGTATCCGAGGTGGAAGGGGAACTTCGCGACGGGAAGGACGCCTTTGACGCGATCGCGGCCGTGTTTCCCGGGGGAACGATTACCGGCGCGCCCAAAGTGCGCACGATGGAAATCATCGAAGAGCTGGAGCCGTCCCGCCGAGGCCCGTTTTACGGTTCCCTCGGTTGGATTGACTTCAACGGCGATATGGAATTTAATATTCTTATACGAACGATGGTCGTTCGCAGCGGCATGGTGCATATTCAGACCGGGGGAGGGGTGGTGATCGACTCCGATCCCGAGCGGGAATATCACGAGACGCTGAACAAGGCGAAGGCGCTCTGGAAGGCGGTACAGTACGGCGAACGCGAAACGGCCGCACGCGCGGCGTGGGAGGAACAGCGATGATACTCGTGATCGACAATTACGATTCGTTTACCTACAACCTGGTGCAGTATTTGGGAGAGCTCGGGGAAGAAGTGACCGTACGGCGCAACGACCGGGTCACGCTGGACGAAATCGCCTCGATGCGCCCCGATCACATCTTGATTTCGCCCGGACCGTGTACGCCGAACGAGGCGGGCATCAGTTTGGCGCTGATCGACCGCTTCAAAGACCGAATTCCGATTCTCGGCGTCTGCCTCGGCCATCAGGCGATCGGACAGGCGTTCGGCGGGGAAGTTGTGCGGGCCGGACAGCTGATGCACGGCAAGACGTCGCAAATATTCCACGACGGAAAAACGATTTTCGAAGGACTGCCCTCTCCGTTTACGGCGACCCGTTACCATTCGCTCGTTGTCCGCCGCGAAACGCTGCCGGACTGCCTCGAAATCAGCGCGGAAACCTCGGACGGTGAAATCATGGGACTTCGCCATAAAGAGTACCCCGTCGAAGGGGTGCAGTTTCATCCGGAATCGATCATGACCGAGCACGGACATACCCTGCTGAAAAATTTCCTGGGACGATCGGTGCCAAGCGGTGCGTAACTGGAAAATCGGATTGAACGGCAAAGTGGTGGACGCGCGCGAAGCCGTGATTCCGGTCTATGATCACGGCTTGATGTACGGGATGGGGTGCTTTGAAACCTTGCGCACGTACGGCGGCGTCCCTTTTTTGTTGGATCGCCACATGGAGCGGCTGCGGCAAAGCTGCGCGGAAATCGGCATTCGCGTACGGCTGGACACGGCGGAGGTCGGCGCGATGATCGCATCGCTGCTTGAGGCCAACGGCTTGACCGACGCCTATGTCCGCTGTTCGGTTACCGCGGGGGTCGCGGAACTCGGGTTGCCGGCCGGTGAATACGAGCGGCCCAATCTGATCATTTATATGAAGGAACTGGCGCCGGCGGGCGATCCCCATATGCGGCCGGGTAAGCCGCTGCAGCTCTTGCGCTTGCGGCGCAACAGCCCGGAAGGGACTCGAAGGCTAAAATCTTTTCACTATATGAACAACCTTCTCGGCAAGCGGGAATGCGCGTCATATCCGTGGGCGACAGGCGCGGAAGGATTGTTTCTCGACCACGACGGCTACGTGGCCGAGGGCGTCGTCAGCAATCTGTTTTTCGTGCGCGGCGGCATCTGCCGCACGCCGTGCGCCGACCTCGGCATTCTGGCGGGAATTACCAGGGAATGCGTGCTGCGGCTGGCGCATAAGTCGGGCATTCCGGCGGAAGAAGGTAGGTACACGCTGGATGAACTGCTCGAGGCGGAGGAAATGTTTCTCACCAATTCCGTACAGGAAATCGTGCCGGTCAGCCGGTTGTACGGCACCGACGGAGCGGTGCTGTGGTCTTCCGGTTCCGTGCGGGGGCCGGTCACGGCCGCGCTGACGGAACAATATCGCGAAACCATCAGGGAGGTTTGCGGCCGTGAGCGCAATCTATGAACGAACGCCGTGGACGCCGTATCGGCGCCATTGGCGGCTGCCGAGCGGTAAAACGCTGGAGCTCGGGCATCGCACGCTGATCATGGGCATCCTCAACGTCACGCCGGACTCTTTCTCCGACGGCGGCCGCTACCTGGCGGTGGACGCGGCGGTGGCGCACGCGAAGCGGATGGTGGAGGAAGGCGCGGACGTGATCGATGTCGGAGGCGAGTCGACGCGGCCGGGTTCCCGCCCGGTATCCGCCGAGGAAGAGATGGCGCGCGTGCTGCCCGTCATCGAAAGGCTGAGCCGGGAAGTGGACGTGCCGATCTCGATCGACACCTACAAGGCGGAGGTTGCCAGGCGCGCCGTGGCGGCAGGGGCGGATATCGTCAACGACGTCTGGGGATTCAAGAAAGACCCGGACATGGCGGCAGCGGTGGCGCACCTGCAATGTCCGGCCGTTTTGATGCACAACCGGTCCGAACCGGTGTACCGAGACTTTGTGCGGGAAGTGTTGGAGGACCTGATCGAATGCGTAAAACTCGCGCGGGAGGCGGGGGTCCCCGAAGATCTGCTGATACTCGATCCGGGTATCGGTTTCGGCAAAACCTACGCGCACAATGTGGAACTGATGGGCCGGCTTACGGACATCGTCCGGCTGGGGTTTCCCGTTCTGCTCGGCACCTCGCGCAAATCGATGATCCGGCTGACGCTGGATTTGCCGGCGGACGACGTGGTGGAAGGAACCGGCGCGACGGTGGCGTTCGGCATTGCGCAAGGATGCCAAATCGTGCGCGTGCACGACGTGAAGGAAATGAAGCGGGTCGCCGTCATGACCGACGCGATGGTGTACGGTCCCGGACAAACGGCATGAAACGTCGCTGCGGCGATCCCCCGGAGCGGCGCGAAGAACCCGCAAGACCGGCGTCGTGATGCGAAAAAAACCGAGGTTGGTGTGGACGTCATGGATACGCACGACAGCGCGGCGGCGATGGATCGTTGGGACAAAATCGTATTGACGGGCATGCAGTTTTACGGACATCACGGCGTGTATCCGGAGGAAAACCGGCTCGGCCAGCGTTTTGTCGTCGACGTGGAGCTTCATCTCGACGTGAGCGAAGCGGGACGCTCGGACCTGCTGGAACATACGGTCAATTACGCCGAAGTGTATGAACAGGTCCGAGCCGTCGTGGAGGAACGCACATTCCGGCTGATCGAGTCGCTGGCCGAACATATTGCATCCCAAGTTCTGGCCTCTTATACTATAGTCAACGCGGCCACCGTACGCGTCACGAAGCCGCACCCGCCGTTTCCCGCCCATTTCGGCGGCGTCACGGTGGAAATTTTCAGGAAGCGGTGACGATGATGCGAGAGCGTGGACCGATTATCGCCTATATCGGATTGGGTTCGAATCTCGGCAACAGAGAAGAAATGCTGGAAGCGGCCCTGCGGGAGCTGGATCGGCATCCGGATGTCGACATTGTGCGATGTTCGTCGATCTATGAGACCGATCCTGTCGGTTATTTGGAGCAGCCGATGTTTCTGAACATGGTTGCGGAAGCGGCCGTTCGCTGTTCGGCGGAGCGGCTTCTCGACATTTGTCTGGAGACGGAACGGCGGTTGGGGAGGGAACGTCTGGTTCGCTGGGGACCGCGCACGATTGATCTCGACGTGCTGCTGTACGGCGAAGCGGAAATCGACAGCGAGGTATTGACCGTGCCCCATCCGCGCATCGAAGAGCGTTTGTTTGTGCTGATTCCGCTGCTGGAAATTTTGCCTGAACATTCGCGTTATTTCGCATCGTTCCGCAGCGTCATGGATACAATGGAGGGAAAGGAAGGGGTTCGTCTTTGGAAAAAAACCGGCTGGCCAAACGAATCCGGGCTTTTCGCAAACTGAAAGGATACACGCAGCTGGAGTTGGCCGAAGAGCTCGGCATTTCGATCGGGATTCTGGGCGCGGTGGAACGCGGCACCCGCATGCCGGATCAGCGCCTGATCGAACGGGTCGCGGACACGCTTGGCATATCTGTCGCCGAATTGCTTCCCGAGCGGGACGGAAAGGAGGAATGAATGATGCTGAAAATCGGAAACGTGGAGGCCCCCAACAACGTGGTGTTGGCGCCGATGGCCGGCGTGTGCAATCCCGCGTTCCGGCTCATCGCCAAAGAATTCGGCTGCGGTCTCGTATGCGCCGAAATGGTCAGCGACAAAGCGATTTTGCACGGCAACAAACGGACCATGGAAATGCTGTACGTCGATGAGCGCGAAAAGCCGCTCAGTTTGCAAATTTTCGGCGGCGACAAGGAATCGCTGGTCGAAGCGGCCAAGGTCGTCGATCGTCAAACCAATGCGGACATCATCGACATCAACATGGGCTGTCCCGTTCCGAAGGTGACCAAGTGCGACGCCGGCGCGAGGTGGCTGCTTGATCCCGGCAAAATTGAGGAAATGGTATCCGCGGTCGTCAAAGCGGTCAGCAAACCGGTGACCGTAAAAATGCGCATCGGTTGGGACGCGGAACATATTTACGCGGTGGAAAACGCGAAAGCGGTCGAACGTGCCGGCGGGCAGGCCGTCGCGGTGCACGGGCGCACGCGCGAGCAAATGTATACCGGCAAGGCGGACTGGAATGTCATCCGTCAAGTGAAGGAAGCGGTCAGTATTCCGGTTATCGGCAACGGCGACGTGTTCACGCCGGAAGACGCGCGGCGCATGCTGGATGAAACCGGCGTCGACGGCGTGATGATCGGGCGGGCGGCGCTCGGCAACCCGTGGATGCTGTACCGTACGGTGAAATATTTGACGACGGGCGAACTTCCGCCGGAACCGACGCCGCGGGAAAAAATCCGCATCGCCATCGTGCATTTGGACCGGCTGATCGGACTGAAAGGCGAATCCCAGGCGGTCAAGGAAATGCGCAAGCATATGGCTTGGTATCTCAAGGGATTGCCGCGGGCGGCGCGGTACAAGGACAAAATCATGGAAGCCGTCAGCCGGGAAGAGATGGTCTCGCTGCTGCACGAGTATGTCGACCATCTGGAAGCGGGGGCCGGGGATTACGAAGCGGAGGACGCCGCTGTGGTTCATTGAACCCGGCGCCGGAACCGGTGCCGAACCGGGCGACGGACGCATCTTGACGGGCGTCTGCGCCGCCGGTACGCCGGTGCTAGCGTCCATTGACAATCCCCAAGGCATGAAATATAATCATGCAATAGAAAAATTTGACCTCGATATCGGCATACGCAGAAACGTCACTTTCATAATATACAGGTAAATCTGATCGCATCCGTTTTCGCCGTTCCCGATCCCCAATGCGTTTGTGGATTTTGCGGCGAAAATGAAAATCACAAGACAGGGGAATTGGGCCAATGACCGAAAAAGAAGTAATCCTCACGCAGGATGGCTTGAAAAAACTTGAGGAAGAATTGGAACATCTGAAATCGGTAAAACGGCGCGAAGTGGCGGAACGCATCAAAGTGGCCATCGGCTATGGCGATATCAGCGAGAACTCCGAATACGAAGATGCCAAGAACGAACAGGCATTTATTGAAGGGCGCATCATCACCCTGGAAAAAATGCTTCGCAACGCCCGCATCATCAACAACGACGATGTGGACATCAACACCGTCAGCATCGGGTCCAAGGTGACGCTGCAGGACGTGGAATTCGGCGACACGGTGGAATACACCATCGTGGGCACGGCGGAATCCGATCCGTCGCAAAACCGGATTTCCAACGAGAGTCCTGTGGGCAAAGCGATTTTGGGCAAGAAAAAAGGCACGGTCGTTGATGTGAGCGTACCCGCAGGCATCATTCAATATAAAATTGTGGACATTAAGAAATGACGCCGAGCCCATCTCTTCGCGCGGAAGACCGACAGATGGCGTGCGCTGTATTGAAGTCAAAGGACGCGATCGCAAATCTTGCATGAAAAAAGCTTCCTCCGGAAGCTTTTTTCGCTGAAAGACCAAGGAGTTGAACCGGTTGAGCCAGGAACTGGAACTAAACGAAATGCTGAGAATTCGCAGAGACAAACTGGACGAGTTGCGGCGGCTGGGCGCGGACCCGTTCGGGCATCGTTTTGACGTGACGCATCATGCGCGGGACGTGCTGTCGGCCTACGCCGACCGGTCCCAGGAAGAGCTCGAGGAGCTGAACGTTCAGGTCCGCATGGCCGGGCGCATCATGCAGAAACGCACCATGGGCAAGGCGGCCTTTGCGCACATTCAGGATTTGACGGGACGCATCCAGATTTACGTGCGGTTGGACGCCGTGGGCGAAACCGCGTATGAAATTTTCAATTTGCTGGATATCGGCGATCTCATTGGCGTGACCGGTTCCGTATTCAAAACGAAGACGGGGGAAACGTCCGTCAAGGTCGGCCGCCTCGAAGTGCTGACCAAATCGCTGTACCCGCTGCCGGAAAAATTCCACGGCCTGAAAGATGTGGAGACGCGCTATCGGCAGCGGTATGTCGATTTGATCGTCAATCCGGAAGTGAAGGAGACGTTTATCACCCGCTCGCGGATCATTTCCGCCATTCGCCGCTATTTGGATGAGCGCGGCTATTTGGAAGTGGAGACGCCGACGATGCACGCGATCGCCGGCGGCGCGGCGGCGCGTCCGTTCATCACGCATCACAACGCGCTGGACATGCAGTTGTACATGCGGATCGCGATTGAGCTTCATTTGAAGCGGCTCATTGTCGGCGGGATGGAAAAAGTGTATGAAATCGGCCGCGTGTACCGCAACGAAGGCATTTCCACCCGGCACAATCCCGAGTTTACGATGCTGGAACTGTACGAGGCGTATGCGGATTTCACGGATATCATGGATTTGACGGAACAGCTGATTTCCCATGTGGCGCAGGAAGTGCTCGGCTCGACCGTCGTGACGTATCAAGGTCAGGAAGTCAACCTGGCGGCGCCGTGGCGGCGCGTGTCGATGGTGGAAGCGATTCGCGATGAGGTCGGCATCGATTTTACCCGCCATATGACCGACGAAGAAGCGCGCGATTTGGCGCGGAAGCATCAGGTGCCGTTTGAACCGCATATGACGTTCGGGCATATCGTGAACCAGTTTTTCGAGACGTTCGTCGAGTCCAAACTCATACAGCCGACGTTCGTTTACGGGCATCCGGTGGAAATTTCTCCGCTGGCGCGAAAAAACGAGCAGGATCCGCGCTTTACCGACCGTTTTGAGCTGTTCATCGTCGGCCGCGAGCACGCCAACGCGTTCACGGAGCTAAACGATCCGATCGATCAGAGGCAGCGTTTTGAACAGCAGCTGCAAGAAAAGGCGAAAGGCAACGAAGAGGCGCACGAAATGGATGAGGACTTCATCCGCGCGCTTGAATACGGCATGCCGCCGACCGGCGGCCTGGGCATCGGCATCGACCGGCTCGTGATGCTGTTGACCGACTCGCCTTCGATCCGCGACGTGCTGTTGTTCCCGCTCATGCGGGACAAGCGGTAAACGCCGTACGCAGAAACTGAACATGACCGCAACGAGAGACCGTGCCCGGTCTCTTTTTTTGTATCGGTGAAAAAACATTCATCGATTTTTTTCAGACGTGTCAGGTTTTCCGCTTCGGATTCGTATTACACAGTGGAACCGGAAAGGAGGGAGCATGGGTGGATATCACCGAACAGAATGTCGTGCAGCAAATCAAAAACCGCAACGAAACGGCGATCTCGTTCATCATCCGAACGTACGGCGGCTTTCTCGCGGCCATTATTCGGCGTCATGTGCAGGACGATCGGCAGGAATACGAAGAATGCCTGGACGATGTGCTGCTGGCCGTTTGGAACCATATCGACTCGTTCGATGAAAGGAAAAATACGTTCAAGCAGTGGATCGCCGCGATCGCCAAGTACCGTGCCATTGACTATCAACGAAAAATGTGGAGGAACATGCAGCATCGCGTCCATGAGGAAATCGCGGATCACATGTTCCGACCGGAGCCCGCAACGTCCCAACCGGATGTGGAGGAATTGTTTGCGCATTTGTCGACCGAGGAGCGGGCCGTTTTTGGAACCAAGAAAATCCGACGAAAGGAAAGCTCGGTTTGTCAGTATGTTGCGTAACGGCAAAACGATGCATCTGATTCGCGTTCATTAAAAGTCGTATACCCCCATTGAGGCACATTCCCATTAAAGGTACATCCTATTGAGGTACAATCACCATTGTGGTACACTCGCCATTGAGGTACCCTCGATAGGGATACACCCACCGTTGAGGTACACCCGCCAATTCGGTGGAGTTGAAGCCGCCATCTTTCTTCCCGCATCATCCGATGAAATCCATTTGGCAAAGCATAAGAAAAAAACATCAAAAATCCAGGAAAAAACATCTTGCATTGTTCGTGGCACCTGTGATATATTATAAAAGTCGCCGCCGAAAAGGCGACTGCCGCGATGGCGCTCGGCCGCATGGCCTCCCCACGCTGAAGCAAGCCGCATTCCGGCCTTCGCATCGGCGTAAAAAATCGGATCCGGTGGCGAAGCTTACCGCTTGATTCGAAGCGCAAATCGTGGTATCGTAAGATTCCGGCGGCAAG
>Ga0066871_100111_pt1 | contig 69116 bp, 58 predicted proteins | sample CeladaPassage60B_FD_62209 | JGI IMG/M metagenome (GOLD analysis project Ga0066871, IMG submission 62209) | Cellulose-adapted microbial communities from the Joint BioEnergy Institute, USA - Passage3 60B | ecosystem: Engineered > Bioreactor > Continuous culture > Unclassified | place: USA...
CGAAAGCGTCTATGTGCAGCATTTCACCGGGGACGCCATCGTCGTTCGCGGACAGGCGGAACAGACGACGATTCGCCACTCCGAGCTGGCCGACAACCGGCGCACCGGCATTTCGGTCAACGGCGCCGTCGATGTCGTGATCGAATCCAATACGATTCACGGCATGGACGAGGTGCACGCGAAGGCCGGCATCAACGTCGTCGGAACGTCGCAGAATGTGACGATCCGCGGCAACCTCTTTTTCGATAACGACGCTTACGATGTGTATTTGAGCAGCGGCAGCGGCGCCGTGATCGAAAACAACGAATTCGGCTCCGCCGGCGCGGTCGGTTTGGCGAAGAGCGCGTCCTTTACCGGCAATGTCACGGTGAGCGGCAATACGTTCCTGCAAACGGAGTTCAAGGTGAACGGCGGCGCGCAGCTGCTCGACAATACGATGGTCGGCGGCAAGATGAGGCTGGAAGGCAGCGGCGTGATCGTCGACGGATTGGAAGCGGAAAATACGGCGATTATGCTCATCAATCAGGTGACCGACGGCATTTTGTTCTCGAACGTCGACTTGACGATTACCCGGTCGGATCTCGATGTCGGTCTCCAAATTTGGGGCGAGGCGGGTACGCATTTCACCAATGTGACGATTTCCGGCCGGCCGGCGCTGCGCTCGTTGAGCGGAGGAACGACAGGGTATCATTACTTCGACAATTTGCAGGTGATCGGGTACAATCCGGTGCAGGGCATCAATTTGCCCAACGGGGAATATGTGAACAGCGTGTTTGAAATCGGGCCGGACGGAAATTCGTTCAAAGGCGGCGTGCAATTGAGCGGGGGCGGCACGTACGTGTTCGATCACGCGACCTTCATCGGGAACACCGAAGGCGGCGGAGGGGTTTCCGGCCAGAGCGACGTTCTCGATGTGACGATCACCCATTCGACGTTCGTCGTCAACGGCGAAGGGTCTGCGGTGCACATCCGGGCGGCGCAGCGCGTGCTGCTGCAAGACAACGACATTTCGGCGACGGGGATCAGCGGCAGCGTCCCGCTCGTCTATATCGGGTATTACTGGGATCGCAACCAAGCGTCGCGCGTGTTTGACGTGACGATTGACGGCAATGCGATCGTCACGGACACCCCGGGCGCCATCGGCATCTCCACCGAGTATGCGGGGGTGGACGCGGAACCGTACACGGTCACCGACAACACGTTGACCAACGCGATCTTGAAGCTGAAAGCGAACGACGTCTCTTCGGGCAATGTCCTGTTGCCGTAACCGGCGTGGCGGCGGAACCGCGGACCGCGCATGTCGGTGAGGCGCAACAAAGGAGAACCCCTGATCCTTTCGGATCGGGGGTTTTCTTTTGGCGGTCGTTCCCCGTTTGTCCCGGGTCTTTTTCCGGTGCATGTGATATCCATCAGTCGGTGTTCTCCGAAAAACGGTTGTCACCATAGTGAAGAAAACCGCCCTTCCCGGACGGTTTTTCTTTCATTTTGGAGCGCGGATCCGTGCATATCGTGTATGCGACGCTGTGCGTCACATTTTCGCGACCAATCGATAACACGCAACCTTGTCTTCCAGACAAAAATTGGTAAAGAATTTTTTCGGGCTGACTGCGGATCATGCCAGGCCGCTCGCCAGCGCCAGCAGCACGGCGAACGCGGCGCCGGCGAGCGAGCAGGCCGAGTTGACGGCGTCGTTGTTCCAGCCGGCGCGGCCGCGGATGCATTCGGCCGGTCGGCCGCAGTGGCGGGCCGCTTCGACGTCGCGGCCGCAGACGGCGCAGCGGTACATTTGCTGACACGTCGCGCCGATCCACGAATCGGCCAGCGCTCCGAACGCTCCGGCCAGACCGGCCGTACCGATCCAGACCGCCGGTCTGAGAACCGAATCGATGCGGTCCGGCGCGGCTTGTCCGGGCATCGCCGCGAGCAGCAGCCACGCCGCGGCGCCGATGAACAGGCCGCCGGCCAGCGCGGCGCCGAACCCGAGGGCGGTCACGCCTCCCGACGTGCCGGGCGGAACGCGCCGTCCCGTCAGGATCGATCGGGGCGGCGTCCGGCTCAACCCGCCGATCTCCGTCGCCCAAGTGTCCGCCGTGACCGCCGCCATCGCTCCGAGAAAAGCGTACCACCACAGCGGATGCGGCCACGCCCAGTTCGCCGCGCACAGCAGCAGTCCGAGCCCGCCGTTGGCGAGCACTTGTCCGGCATCGCGCCGCCCGGTTTTTTCATAGCCGCTTTCGGCTTTTTGCTTCGCCTTCTTTTTCCATTGGGACCACAACGACGAAGACACAAAAAAAGCGATGAGAGAGCCGTACCACACTTCGCTTCCCAGCGCATACATCACCGTGCCCACCACCACCGCCGCCGCGAAGCCGGATCGGGACAGCGCTCGTGCCGCGTAGGCCGCCCCCGCGATCCCCGCGCTGCCGGCCAAGCCGATGAGCCATTCCATTGCGCGTCCGCCCCCTTTGTCCCATTTATTATACACCAATGCAAGGGGGAATGCTGGTACCTGGCCGACGCCCTCGGCGGCACGCTCGATTTGATCAAATAGGACGGCCGCGTCACATCCCGCTACCAATATGGCGAATCCGGCGTTCCGCTCGACGCCAAGAAATTCGCCCAGTACTGGCCGGGACTTGACAATCTGTTCGGGTACACCGAATTGGGATATGATGATTTTGAAGTCACGAAAACGAGGGACGCCTCCCCGTTCCGTGTATATGGAGAGACCTCATCCATCAATCGAAAATCGACATCCGCGGGCGGACACACCGGCAAAAATGTGCGGGTTTTCAGCCGGATCGGACATTTCTCTTTCTTTTCCAAAGGTTTACGATGAAAACCGGGATCCCTTAACATTTGCAGGTTTAGGCGTCCATCTTTTGAATGGAGAAGCGGTATCCCGAATGATCATCGGAAGGGAGGGAATGGCGCCGCACCATTCGAAAGCGTTTACCGAAAGAAACGTAAGCTTTTACATGATCGGGTGCAGATTATGGTCATTCGGCAGTGTAGACATTCGTCATGGACGTAGAGATGATGAGCTTTGCATCAGGCTGCTGGCCAAGGAGGATGTGACACAGACACGAAAACGGTTGCCGGGTTCACGGAGCAAGCAATTATGGAAAGCCGAAGGAGGTCGTAATGATGACTTCATCGCGCCGCAAACTGCAGTCAATCGGACTGGCTTTTTGCCTCATCATCGCCAATTTGACGCCTTTTGCCGCCACTTCGGCGCAGGAAGAGGACGGTGGCATCTCTGTGGGTGACGTATTCGATTCGATGCGCTCGGCTTTCTACGAGTTTTTGACCGGCGGTGCCGTCGATGCGACGGACCCGGATATCCGGGCGAAAATCGACGAGATGGACGCCGCCGTGCAGTCCTACTGGAACAGCATGGACAAGTCGGCGGAAAAAACGGCGATTTGGCCCGAACTGCCGACGTCAACAAGTTCCTACAACATCACCTTGACGTACCAACGATTGGCCGTCATGGCCGCCGCGTACCGCACCGGCGGTTCCTCATTTCACAACAACGTGTCGCTCAGGGACGACATTATCGGGGCGATGGAATGGATGTACGCCAACCGGTACAACGAATCCGTGTCGCCGTGGGGGAACTGGTGGGATTGGCAGATCGGCGCGCCGATCGAGATCAACAAGGTGCTCACGCTGCTGTACGATGAAATGGATGCGGCCCTGATCGGCAATTACGCCGACGCACTGCGCATGCATGTGCCGGCGCGGGCGTCCGCCAACCCGGGCGATGCCAACGATTTGTGGCTGCTGTTCAACCGTCTGGTGGCGGGCGTCATCGAAAAGGACGCCGCGGCCGTCGCCGACGTGATGGGCACCCTGGAGTCGGATTGGTTCCAGTATACGAACGGAAGAAACGGGTTCCATCGGGACGGTTCGTACATTATGCACGACTATTATCCTTACGTGGGCAGTTACGGCACGTCGGCGATCGAAACGTTGGCCAAAGTGGCTTATATCGTGAATGGAACGCCGTATGAAATCAGCGAAGCCAATTTGCGCCTGACCGCCCGGTGGATCCAAGATTCCTATGCGCCTTTCATTTATAAGGGCGCGATGATGGATATGGTCCGGGGCCGGACGATCGCCCGTGAACTGGAAGGCGACCATTTGATCGGCCATGTCGTCATCCGGTCGATTTTCCTGATCTCGCAAGTCGCGCCGCAAGACATCGCCACGGAGCTTCAATCGATGGTCAAATACTGGGTGAAGGAAGATACGAGCCGCAGCATCTATGAAGGCGCCGATACGATCAACAACAACAACAGCGTGTTTTTTATCGCCCGCATCAAGGCGCTGATGAACGATCGATCGGTCAAACCGATGCGCGAGCCCGTCGGTTTCGCCGCCTTCCCGGCGATGGACCGGTTCGTGCAGCTGCGGCCCGGTTACGCCTTCGGCATCAGCATGCACTCCGACCGCATCGCCAACTATGAATCGATCAACAACGAAAACCGCAAAGGATGGCATACCGCGGACGGTATGACGTATTTGTACAACGGCGATTTGGCGCAGTTCAGCGGCGAGTTTTGGCCGACGGTCGACGCGTACCGGCTGCCGGGCACGACGGTGGAACGGGAGACGACGATTCCGGCGGGCATGTTCAACGGCGGCGACTGGGTCGGCGGAGCGGGTCTGGACGAGTACGGCGTTGCGGGCATGCTGTTGAAACCGTCCGGACAAACGCTGTCGGCCAAAAAGTCGTGGTTTCTGTTCGATGATGAAATCGTGGCGCTCGGCAGCGATATTTCCGCCAATGACGGCAAGGCCGTCGAAACGATTGTGGAAAACCGCAAGCTGTCCGCATCCGGCGGCGGGACGCTGACGGTGGACGGCGTGCAGAAACCGTCGGCGGTCGGTTGGGCCGAGTCGATGCCGAATGTGCAGTGGGCCCATCTGGAGGGCGCCGTGAAAGACGCCGATATCGGATATTATTTTCCGGGCGGCGCCACCGTCTCCGGATTGCGGGAGGAGAGGAGCGGACGGTGGAGCGACCTGGCGGGCGGTTCTTCGGCGGAACTGACCGCGCGTTACTTGTCGCTCTCGATCGACCACGGTCTCAATCCGGCGGCGGCTTCTTACGCCTATGTGCTCTTGCCCGGCAAAACACCGCAGCACGTCCGGAATTACAGCCGAAAACCGGATATTTCGATTCTGGAAAACTCGTCCGAGGCGCACGCCGTCAAAGAAAACCGGCTCAACATCGTCGGCGTGAACTTCTGGAACGACGCCGTCAAAACCGTCGATTTCGTGACGAGCGACAAAAAAGCGTCCGTCCTCGTCCGCGATTCGGCGTCGGAAATTGCGCTGTCCGTCGCGGATCCGACCCACAAAAACAACGGCGTCATTCACCTGGAGCTCGACAGAAGCGCCCAGGGCATCCTCGAACTGGATCCGCACATTGAGGTGACGCGGCTCAGCCCGACGATCCAACTGACGGTGCATACGAAGGGACTGCAAGGTACGGCGGTCAAAGCGCGGTTCAGCAAACACCGGCTGGCGCCGAAGGTGACCGGAGTGGCGGTGGAGCCGGCCGAAGCCGACGTGGCCATCGGCGAATCGGTCACGCTGACGGCTGTCGTGCAGCCGGACCGCGCTCCGAACAAATTCGCGAAATGGAGTTCCAGCGATCCGGAAGTGGCGACCGTCGTCGGCGGAATCGTGACCGGTCACAAAGCCGGCACGGCCGTCATTACCGCCACCACGTATGACGGCGGGTATACCGCATCCGCCACCGTCCACGTCGTGGAAAAGAACTTCGCCCTCGGCAAACGCACTGTGGAAAGCATGCGCTCATCCGCTCCGGGCGACGCCCTGCTGCTGCCGGAAAACGCGGTGGACGGCGATTACGCGACCCGGTGGGCGTCCCACCGCAGCGACAACCAATGGTTGTACATCGATTTGGGGCGTCCCTATGTCATCAACCGGGTGAAGCTGTATTGGGAATACGGTTACGGCAAAGTGTACCGCATCGAAGTGGCGGACGATCCCGATGGCGAGTGGACGACGGTCTACGCGGTGAGCAACGGGGACGGCGGACTCGACGACTTGACCTTTGCCGACGTCAAGACCCGGTACGTCCGCATGTACGGGGTTACCCGATCGACCATTTACAGTTTTTCGCTATGGGAGTTTGAAGTGTACGGACCGGACGACGTCATCGTCGATTACGTGCCGGTGGACGATATTGCCGTCGCGGCAGGTACGCCGCTGGAGCAGGTCGGGCTGCCGGATGAAATTACGGTGATTCGCAACAACGGCAAGAGACAACCGGTCGGCGTCGTCTGGGACACGTCGACGCTCGATTTGACCACCCCCGGCGTTTATGAACTCACCGGCGTCGTGGAACAGACCGAATGGGTGCCGGTCGTCAAAGTCATCGTGCAATGACGTTCGGCCATCCCTTTCCGCGCTCGAATTCCCTACGCTTCCTATGTCATTTCAAATGTTGGGATCCTGACGGGTCGGGACGACAGATCCGTTGACAGGGTCCAAACGATGTTCCCGGGCCTCGCGGCCGCGGGATTTTTTTTTTCATGGATGAAGGCCGCGGGAGATTATTTTCTCGGGAAACTGGACCTGAGGCCGAGTGAAAACAGGACTACGGTTCATGCATGTGCGCTCGTATATGGAATATGATTGGCAATAGGACGACCGATAATCGCGCGGCGAACGTTCGCACGCTGAAAGGTGATGCAATGTCATGGAGCGAAAGTGCAGTGTACTCATCTTGACGGCAGGATACGGAAACGGCCACAACCAGGCGGCCAACGCGCTGGCGCATTCCTTGCGCGATCAAGGTTGCGGCTTGGTGCGCATCATGGATTTGTTTGAGGAAGCCTACCCGGGATTCAACGCGTTCACGCGTTATTTGTATATGAAAAGTCCGTTATGGACGGCCCGCGGGCTGGACGTTTACGGCTGGATCTATCGTAGGACCCGCAATATGACTCGCCGCAGCGTCCTGGCCAAATGGTTCAACACGCTCGGCGCAAGCAGGCTGCTGCGCGCGGTGAAGGAGTACAATCCTTCCGCCATTGTCACCACGTTTCCATTCTGCGGCATTCCCGGGCTGCTGCGCCGCAGGGGGATGTCCCTGCCGCTGTTTACGGTCGTGACCGACTATCAGCTGCACAACCGGTGGCTGTTGTCGGACGCCGACCGGTACTATGTGGCGACGGAAGATTTGAAGCGGTCGATGATGAGATGGGGAGTGGACGCAAGCCGCATCACGGTCAGCGGCATTCCGGTGCGGGAAGCTTTCCACGGGATTCGGCGGGCCGCGCCGGAGGCCGCAAAGGAGTATCCGGTGCTCGTCATGCCCGGCGCCTGCAGCACCGTGTTTCATATGCGCAAAATGGCGGAAAGGCTGTTGGCCATCCCCGGCGTGCGGCTGGAGATGATTTGCGGCCGCAACAAAAAGATGCTGCGGGAACTGGGAACGGCGTTTGCCTCCGACCCCCGCGTCCGCCTTTACGGTTATGTGGAGTCGATTCACGAACCGATGCGCCGGGCGTACTGCATGGTGACGAAAGCGGGCGGGATCACGCTGTCGGAAGCGCTGCATGTTCGCTTGCCGCTGTTGATTCACAAACCGCTTCCCGGCCAGGAGCGGGAAAACGCGCAGTATTTTGCCGACAGGGGAGCGGCGTGGATTTCCGATGACGCGGAACAGCTCGCGCGGCAAATCCGCCTTCTCATGCGGTTTCCGCAAGCGCGGCGGCGGATGGCGGAATGTCAGGCCGCGCTCGTTTCCGGAGCTGCGGCTCCGGCGCGTTTCATCGCCCGCGACATCCTGGATACGATCGTCGGCGGCGCGGTGGAACGCGCTGCGGGATCACGGCGCGAAACCGCGTCCGAAACGGGACGAATGACCATGACGGCGGATGGAATCATGATTTGAAACGAAAATCGGCAACGGAAGGAAATTTCGCGATGACACCTACGCGGGCTGTGATGGGGCCGGGTTCCTTCGGCCGGCTGGCCGCCCTTCTGTTTTTTGTGGAATTCGCCAGATGCGCGTTCATCGTTTCTTTTGTGCCGGTGTATGCCGAACGGTTCGCCATATCGTCCACGGCCGTCGGATTCGCCGTTTCCGCTCATTTTGTGGCGGATACGGCGGTCAAGATCGCGGCGGGTTATTTGCTCGACCGGATGTCTCCCGGGCTGCTCTTGCATTTGTCGCTCGGCTGTTCGCTCGCCGGCATCGGCGTCGCATATTTCGGATCGATGCCGGAAACGTTGATCGCGGGGACCGTATTGCTCGGACTCGGCGTTTCGCCCGTTTGGCTGCTCTCCTTGAGCCGGGTGACGCCGGAATCGCGCGGCGCGCAGATGGGCGTCATCTATACGATGTGGTTGGCCGGACTCGGATTGGGGCCGCTGGTGACCAACTTGACGCTGGAACTCGGATACGGCGTGTCGTGCGGGATGCTGACGATGATGCTCGGTGCGGGCTGGATCGCCGGGTTGCGCTGGAGCCGCACCGCTTCGGCTCCGCCGCTCGCGTCAAGCGCATTTGTGTCGATGCGGGAGCAGTTCGTCGAACTGCGGCGCAAGCTTGCCGCGATGCGGCCGCTGCTTCCGGGTATGCTGCTGCAGATGGCCTCGGCCGGATTGCTGCTGCCGATTTTGCCGACGTTTGCCACCCAATCGCTCGGACTCGGTTTGCCGCAGTATTCGCTCATTCTGATCATCGGCGGCGGCTGCGCCGCGGCGTGCTTGATTCCGATGGGCCGCTGGGCGGACAAGTACGGCCATGCCACCTTTTTTACGATCGGATTTGGCGGAATGGCCGTGTCGCTCGCGTTGCTTCTGTTCGCGCCGCCTTTTTCCGGCGCTCTCTTCATCGCCGCGTTTCTCGGCTTGTCCTGCGCCGCCGTGTTCCCCGCTTGGAACGCGCTGCTTTCCCGGTTTGTGCCCGCGGAGCAGCAAGGAACCGGGTGGGGGGTGCTCTCCAGTCTGGAAGGCGTCGGGTTGATGGCCGGTCCGGCCGCCGGCGGCTGGATTGCCGATCGCTTCGGCGCGGAGACGACGGTGACGGTCAGCGCGGCGATCTTGTTGGCGATCGCGCTTCTGTATTGGGTCAAGCCGGTGAAATCGGACGGCACGGAGCGGCGGTTTTCGGGTGGGAAACCATGATCGAGCAATTCTATGGACAATTAAGGGAGTGGGACGAACGGATTTTTTTATGGTGCAACGGACTGGGCGCCCATCCCGTTCTGGACCGGCTGCTAAGGGGATGCACTTTCCTCGGCGGCGCCTTTTTCACGATCGGCATCACGCTGTCCGTCGCCTTGTTCGTTGCGGAACCGCTGGCGACGTACGGTTGGAAAAGTTTCGCCGCGCTGACGATCAGCCATCTGTCGGCGGTATGCATCAAACGCCGGCTGCGCCGGATGAGGCCGTACGACGCGCTTCCCCAGGCGAAAATCAAAACCGCGCCGCTGCGCGATTTCTCGTTTCCTTCCGGCCATACCACCGCCGCTTTTTCCACGGCCTTGCCGCTCCTGTCCGCTTTCCCGTGGGGGATGTACGTGGCGCTGCCGCTCGCTTGTCTGGTCGGGCTGTCGCGGGTATATCTCGGCGTACATTACCCTTCCGATTGCGCGGCCGGCGCTCTGCTCGGTCTGGCGGCGGCGTCTCTTGTCATCTTTTTTCCCCACTGAGGCGGTTCACAACTCGGACAATATTAGACCGGTGGTCTAATTTACAGTAGACCGTCGGTCTATTTTTTTGTATAATCGAACTGAAAATCGGAAAAATTTTGACGCGGAGGAAGGGTTGTCTTGAGAATCAACACGCGCAAAAAGCGGGACGCCGTCATCGGAACGGCGCTGAGGCTGTTCACCGAAAAAGGATACGAGAACGTCTCCGTGGAGGAAATCATCGCGGCAACCGGCACTTCCAAAGGAACGTTTTATCATTATTTCCGCGGCAAGGAAGAAATTTTGGCCGAATTCGGCAACCGGCAGCGAACGATCATCGATCAATGGCTGAAACGGACGCCGAAACAGGTGGAATCGCTGGAAGGCCACCTCAACGGATTGTTTTTGGACTTGACGTCCAATATTCAAAACGCCCATCGCCTTCATCGCAGCCTGATCGGTCTCAGCTTGCTGAATGACGCGCTGTATGAGAAGCAGCAGGCGGACATTCAATATTTGTACGACAGCGTGCTGCGCTGGCTTCCGGAACCTGGGCGAGCCGAACTGCTCGTCTCGGTCTACTTCGGCACGATCGTCCGGTGGTGCTTCAGCGGAGAAGACGATTTGGCGGAACGGATGAAAGCGAATCTGGCCCACGTCTGGAACGGGCTGCGCCATCCGCAGTCCGAGGCGGTTTTTCGGGTTTCAACCCCAAAGGAGGAACGCAGCATGCGCGTGGCCGTAATTGGCGGCGGATTGGCCGGTTTGACGGCGGCATCCTATTTGTCCGAATTGGAAAACATCGAGGGCGTGCTGTTCGAGCGCAGTCCGCATCTCGGAGGGCGCGCCTTCACCTACGAAAAAGCCGGATTTACGCTGAACTACGGAGCCCATGCAATCTACGGCATCGACCGGCATGAAATTTCGACGCTGGAAAAGGAGCTTGCGCTGTCATTCAGCAGCAAACAGGTGGACAAACGGCGGGTCATGTACGCGAAAAACGGCCAAATTGCGACCGCTCCCCTGGATTTCGTCAACATCATGAAAACCGGCCTGCTCAACACGATGGAAAAAGTCCGGTTTGTCGCCGAGGCGGCGGCGATTATCGCCCACATTCACACGATGAAAAACTATCCGACCCTGGGCGATTATTTGGCGGAATCCAACGCTTCGGAAGACGTCAAGGAATTGTGGGAACATCTCGTCTGCTCCAATTTCTTCATCGCGCCGGAGGACGCGCGCAAAGTGTCCGGGGCGGTCATCAGCGAGTACTATCACAATTTGTTCCTGTCGACGCGGCCGGTGAACTACGTACTGGGGAGCTGGGCGGTCATCACGAATCAGCTGAAACAAAAAATCGAGACGTCCAACCGCTGGAACATTTTGCTGCAGGAAGGCGTGGACAGCATCCGCTATGCGGACAAAAAGTTCGTGCTCCGGACGAAGAACCGGGAGGAAACGTTCGACAAAGTAATTTTCGCCATGCCGGTGCAGCAGGTGTGCAAGCTGTTGAAAAATACGGCGTGGGAACCTTTTTTGGCGGAATACGAGGGCAACACGCCGACGGAAGTCATGGTGTACGACATCGGATTGAGCCGCGTCGTCGCCCGCCCGTTCAACTATATCAGCGATATGGACAACAAAATGTTCATCACGGACGTGTCCGCCACCGACCATACGCTCGTTCCCGAGGGAGGGCAGCTGCTGCAGGCGATCGCCTATTTGAACGACGAGTTTGAGGACGAGGAAGAACGCAAGGCGTATCTGGATCAAAAAATGGAGCAGATGGAGCGCCTGTTCGACCGGCATTATCCGGGCTGGCGGGAAGCGCTGGCGGTCAAACGCGTCTCGAAGAAGGCGATGGTGTCGAGCGTGAAAAACATTGCGACCAACAAGCTGCTGCCGAACCGTTTGGAGAACGTGCCGTTCTATTTTTGCGGCGACGGCTGTGTCGGCAAGGGAGAACTGGCGGAACGGGCGTTTTCCAGCGCAAGGCGCGTGGCGCAAATGATCGCGGCGGAAGCGAAGGCGATGTCGGCGAAACCCGCGGCGCCGGCCCATGCCGGAGAGCCGCGCGGCTGAAACGGGCTTCCTGCAGACCGTGGAGCAGTGGTGTCCGCAGCAGGGATGGGTCAGGCGGCTGGCTGTGCCGCCTGTTCATTCATCTTCCGCCGGTTTGTCCCAGGACAGCGTGTAACGGAAATGGAAGCGCCGGCGCACCTTCGCCCCCGGCAGCAGTTCCCGGGCGGCGCGGCGAATTTCGTCCAGGGATTCTTTCGGCTCCGCGAGTCGGAGGCCGATGTTTTGCGCGCCTCCATGCAGCAAATCCATGATCCGGTTCGGGATCAACGTCAGCGCGTCGAAGGCGAAGTCCGCCGCCGATTTGTTCGCGGCCAACCCGACGATGAGCAGCCTGCCGCCCGGCGCGAGGCATCGGCGCATTTTGGCGAGAGCGCTTCGCAGTTCCATATGATGGAGGACGGCCACGCAGGTGATCGTGTCGAACCGGTGTTCCGGCGCGGGTACGGGCATTTCGAGAAAATCGCCGTGGATGAGCCGCACGTTGGCTGACGCGGCCAGCCGTCTGCGCGCCATTTCCAGCGCATTTTCGTCGGGATCGATGCCGACCAGCTCGTTCGCGTAAGGCGCGATCCGTTGAAGGAGCAGCCCGTCCCCGCATCCGACATCCAGCACCCGCCCGCCCCGCTTCCTGGCGTCGGCCACCAATTCCCGATGAAACGCGGTATTGTGGTTCCAGTACGTCTCCATGGCTCCACTCCTTATATTCCTCGGACGAATTTCCACTGACATTTCGAATGATTTCTTCGGTTTAAGGGAAAAACCCTTCTTTTCTGCGTCCGCATTTTGACTCGATCCGCTCCGACGAACGAGAGGATCCTCCGTTCCGAAGCCTGCGCTTACCATTCCGTATACGCCGGCCGGACAACGCAGCCCCACGGACAGGGGAGGACCCAAGCGATCGACGAAACTTGGAATAATAAGCCAGCGCATGGCAGATACTTCATTCAAAGCCTGTGGGAATCTGAGGCGGCAAATGCGGAAACCTGCGCTTTGCTTGGACCCGGTTTTCCGTTGAACTCCGAACAGGACGTGATCAGATCGCGATGCAGGGCATCATTTTTTTTGTGTGGTCGTTTGCGGGAGCCGCGCTGGCCATTTTTCTTGCGGGATTTATTGCGCTGATCGGATTCCGGCCGCTCGTGAAATTGCTCGTCGAACGCGTCGTTCGGCGGCTGCTGAAGGACCGGTATCCGGAAAATTTGTGGGAAATGGTCACCGCGTTCATGCGCATCAACCCGCGGATCATTGTGGAAAACAGCTTGCGGGCCGAAACCGGCGGCGTCATCGAGCGCCCGTTCGGGAGTCCGCGCAAATTTCTGAAATTTGACGGGCTCGTTTTTTCGCCCGCGCAGCTGGCCGTGTTGCCCCAGCCCGAATATGTGCCGGTGGATCTGCGGGTGACGATCGGGCCGAAGGCGGCCAAACCGCTCACCCTGGACATCCCGCTGATGGCCGGGGCGATGGGATTCGGCATCGGCGTCTCCGACAAGGTCAAAAACGCCATTGCGAGAGGGACGGCCGCGGTCGGCACGTGCACCAACTCCGGTGAAGGTCCGTTTCTGCCTGAAGAAAGGCAGTTGTCGCGGTACTATATTCTTCAGTACAACTCCGGGCATTGGTCCAAGGATGCGGAGACGCTGCGGCAGGCCGACGCGATTGAAATCCATATCGGCCAGGGAGCGACCGCCGCCGCGGCGAGTTTCATTCCGCCTCCCTACCTTGAGGGCAGGGCGAGCGAACTTTTGCAGGTGCCGGATGACGAGGTGCTGGTCATCCCGTCGCGGCACCGGGAAATTCGCCGTCCCGAAGACCTGAAAACGCTCGTGGACAACTTGAGGAAGACGACGGGAGGCGTGCCGATCGGCGTCAAAATCATTCCGAGCGGCCGGTTGGAAGAAGATCTCGAGGTGGCGATTTCGGCCGGCGTCGATTTTATCAGTATTGACGGAGCGCAGGCCGGAACCAAAGGCGGCGCGCCGATTTTGGAAGACGACTTCGGGCTGCCGACCATATTTGCGCTCGTGCGCGCCGTCCGCTATTTGCGGGAACGGGGGGTCAAGGACCGGATCAGCCTGCTGACCGGCGGGGGATACACGTCTCCGGGCGAATGCCTGAAGGCGCTGGCGCTCGGCGCCGATGCCGTATATATGGGGACGGCGCTCTTGTGGGCGATGACGCACGATCAGGTCATCAAGACGCTGCCGTGGGAACCGCCGACTCAGCTGACCATCTATACAGGCACCCATAAAGAAGAATTCGATGAAGTGAAAGCCGGCGAAAACCTCGCGAATTTTTTAAAGTCATTTACGGAAGAGATCAAAATCGCCATTCGCGCGATGGGTAAAACGTCGCTGCGTGAAGTGACGGCCGCAGACCTGGTCGCGCTCGACGAATGGACGAGCAAGGTGACCGGCATCCCCCTCGCCCACGAACCCCGCCCTTCCGTCTAGTTCGTTTCGGGAAACGCAGCCGCAAGAACGGCCGCATGGGGAAACATGCCCGCGATTTTGTAGGGAGGGGGGGATTGCGCTCGCATGGGAGGAAAAAAGGCTACACCACGGAAGTATTGGAGGATTTGCGGGTGCGCCATGGTCACATGGGAGAAAGAGAGACCGCACCGCGATCATGGGAGCAAAAGCGGCTGCATCCCGGTTGCATCGGAGGTAAGCGGCCGTACCGTTGTCCAATGCGGCCGCACCGCAGTCGCATTGGAGGGAATGCGGCCGTACCTAGGACAGACGGCTGCCCCACAGTCGCATCGGAAGAACAGCGAACCGGTGCGAGGACGCGGAAAATCCCCCGCTTCGTCCGGACGACCGAATCCCGGCCGCCATTTGGCCGGACACGCTGGAGGACGAAGGGATGCTGCGGGAGGAGTTCGCATCGGATCCGTTGAACGGTTGACAGAGAGCGGAAAAAAACGGCCGCAATCAGGGATCATTTTCTCCCGCTTGAAATAATTTGTAAAAAAGCATTTACGTTTCCTCCAGAATATGCTATGATGAAAGCGTTACAAAAAAATTTTCCGGACTTTATTACATTGTGTAAGAAAGTTCGGCGCCGAAAGGGAAAGGGGAAAGCGAAGGTCGTCCGACCCGGCCATCAAATTTCCCTTTCTTGATCGCCACTTTATTACATACTGTAATAAAGTGTTCGCCAGCTGCGGCCACTCGGCCTTTCGGCCCGAATTCGGCCGTATCCGGCCGGGAACGGCGGTTCCGCGCGATAACCGCGGACAAGCCTGCCGGCGCAGCGAGCGAATCCCTGAACGACTACGGAAGACACACGAGAAAGAAGGGTCGCGATTGCCTCTCGTCACAAGCAAAGAAGTGTTGGTGGAAGCGAGAAAAAACGGGTATGCGGTCGGCGCGTTCAACGTGTTCAACCTGGAGAGCGTGCAGGCGGTCATCGCCGCGGCGGAGGCGGAACGGTCGCCCGCGATACTGCAGGTGTGGAGCGGACTTGACGCCTTTGTCGGTCTGGATGTGCTGGCCGCCATCGTCCGCTGTGAAGCGGAAAAAGCAAGCGTCCCGATCGTGCTCCATCTCGACCACGGCATGTCGGTGGAACACGCGGCCAAGGCGATCCGCAGCGGATTTACCTCCATTATGATCGACGGATCCTCGCACCCGCTGCAGGACAACATCGCGGTCACGAAAGAAGTCGTGCGCATCGCGCATGCGGTCGGCATTCCCGTGGAAGGGGAGATCGGGCATGTAGGCGGAGAGGAAGGGGGTGATGGAAACGCTGATGATCTGGTCGAAACGGACCAGGAGGAAGCTCTCCGCTTTTATGAAGCGACCGGAGTCGATTTGTTGGCGGTGTCCATCGGAACGTCCCACGGCAAATACCGGCGCGCACCGGTGCTGAACATCGGGCTGCTTGCGGAAATTGCCCGGCGCATTCCCGTTCCGCTCGTGCTGCACGGGTCATCCTATACGCCGGATGAAATGATCCGCGACGCGATTTGCAACGGCATCGCCAAGATCAACGTCGACACGGAACTCAGGGACGCCGTCATCGCGCGGACGACCCGGGACATCCTCCAGGGAGCGACCTTTCGCTTCGTGAATGAGCTGACATCGGGGGGCTATTCGGAGATGACAGAGAAAATCAGAGAAAAAATGCGGCTTTTCGGATCATCCGGAAAAGCGAGGGAGTGGAGAACCAGCTGAAAAACTTTCCGAATTCATGGAGGGTGAAACGATGAAAAAAGCGGTATCTTTACTTTTGATTTTCTCCCTTATGCTGCTCGCCGCTTGCGGCGGCTCCGGCGGCAACGGCGGCAATTCGGCCGGCGGAAGCGGCAATCAGAAAGACGGCGGCAGCACCGCCAATCAGAACTCCGATGTCAGTCAGAATTCGGGCGGAAAAACGGTGGAACTGACCGTCTGGGTTTACGATTATTTGGCCAGCGACGACAATTCGCCGTTGGTGCAGGCCAAAAAGGCGTTCGAAGACGCGAACCCGAACATCAAGATCAACTTCCAGCCGACCGTATACGGAACTTCCAGCTACCGCGACAAGTTCATCACGCAAGTGAACGGCGGCGCGGGACCGGACGTCATCATCTCCGACGTCGTCTGGGTGCCCCAACTGGCTTCGATGGGCACGATTTTGCCGATTACCGACAAGGCGCAAGGTGTCGTGGACCAATTTCACGAAGGTCCGCTGCAAACGGTCACTTACAAAGGCGAACTGTACGGTCTGCCTTGGGAAGCGAGCCCGATGGCGATCTACTACAACAAGGACGCGTTCCGCGCCGCGGGGCTTGACCCGGACAATCCTCCCAAGACGTGGCAGGAACTGCATGACGCGGCCAAAGCGCTGACCGGCGGCGGCAAATACGGATTTGCCTACATGGGCGGTTGGGGCGGTTCTTTCGACTGGCTGCCGTTCCTCTGGCAGGCGGGAGGAGAGTTGTTCGACGCGGAAGGCAAAACGGCGCTGTTCAACAGCCCCGAAGCGGTGGAATCCGTCAACTTCCTGTTCGGCATGGTCAAGGAAGAGCTCATTCCTCCGGCCGCGCTGACCTGGAAAAGCTGGGACGAACTGAACTCCGCGTTCGGCGCAGGTTTGATCGCGATGTACCAGTCCGGCGCGTGGAGCTTGAACAGCCTGAATTCGGCCAACTTGTCGTTCGATTGGGGCGTTTTCGAATCGCCGGCAGGCAAGCAGCAGGCGACGGTGCTCGGCGGCATGGATTGGGTCATCGGCGCCAACACGGTGGATGCGGATGCGGCCTACAAATGGATCGAGTTCATCACGAACAAGGAAAACATGGAAGTGCTGTCCAAGTTCAACCGGATTTCCGCGCGCAAGGACAACACGGAACAAAGCATTTTCAGCGATCCGCAAATGAAAGTGTTCATCGATTCCATCAAATTCGCCAAGGCTCGGCCTTCTACGCCGGTATGGACGGAAGTGGACTACAACGTGCTCCAGCCGGCACTTTTGAAAATCGTGCACGACGACGCCGATGTACAACAAACTATGGACGAGGCTGTGAAGCAGGCAAATGAACTTTTATCGGCTAATTGATCGACATCTCGGAAAAATCCTCGTTGCGCCGGCGTTGATCGGACTCGCTTTTGTGGTGCTGTATCCGCTGTTCATGAACATCTTCATGAGCTTCCAGGAGATGAAGTTGACCCGCCCCGATGCCCATGGGTGGGTCGGCTTCGACAACTACAAGGCGCTGCTGGGCGATCCGGTGTTTCGCAAGGCGATCGGAAACTCGTTGTTGTGGACAGTGCTCGGGGTGACCGGCCAGCTGCTGGTCGCCCTGCCGATCGCCCTTCTCCTGAATGTGGATTTCAGGGGGCGCGGCTTTTATCGCGGCGCCCTGCTGATTCCCTGGGTCATGCCGTCGGTGGTGGCGGCGTTCACGTGGGTATGGATGTACGACGGCAGCTTCGGCATCATCAACCATATCTTGATGCAGCTGCACCTGATTGAAAAGCCGATCATCTGGCTCGGCAAAAAAGACACGGCGCTCTTGGCCGTCGTGATCGAACACATCTGGAAAGGTTTTCCTTTTCCGATGGTGATGCTGCTGGCTTCGCTGCAGACGATTCCGAAGGACATTTACGAAGCCGCGGACGTCGACGGAGCGAGCCGTTGGCAGAAAGTGATGCGCATTACGATTCCGCTGATTATGCCTACATTGGCGCTATGTACCGTGTTTCTCACGATTTGGACGTTCAACAGTTTTGAAAACATATGGCTGATGACCGAAGGCGGACCGCTGAACGCGAGCGAAACGTTGACGACGTACGTGTACAAGGTCGCGTTCCAAAGCTTTGATCTCGGCAAGGCGGCCAGCAGTGCCCTGATCATGCTGTCCATGCTGTCCGTGGTGATTGCCATTTACGCGATTTTTATTTCCAGACGGCAGGAGGTGCGGTAAACGATGAGCACGCGGAGAACGCGTCGCAAGGAATGGACGATGCATCTGTTGATGATCTGCATCGTGTTCGTCATCGACTTCCCGTTTTTGTGGATGCTGTTCACCTCGCTGAAGCCGGTCGGTGAAACGATGACGATCCCGCCGACCTTCCTGCCGCGGAGCATATCCTGGGACGGATTTATCCGCGCCGTCGACGGGAACTTTGCGCAGTATTTTATCAACAGCCTCTACATTGCGCTGATCACGACCGCCGCGGCGCTCGTGCTCGGCATCATGGCGGGCATCGGTTTTTCGCGATACCGGTTTCGGGGAAGCCGCGGATTTCAGCTCGGCATTTTGGTTACCCAGCTGTTTCCGCTCATTTTGCTCGTCACGCCGTACTACGTACTGATGAGCCGGTTCGGGCTGATCGACAAGCATTTGTCGCTGATCATCACCTACTGCGCGTTTACGCTGCCGTTCTGCGTTTGGATGCTGAACACGTATTTTCATTCCGTCCCGGTGGACATGGAGGAATCCGCGATGATCGACGGATGCTCCAGGCTCGGCGCCTATTTCCGCATCACGATCCCCCTGGCGGCTCCGGGGATTGCGGCCACCGCGATTTTCGCCTTCGTGTTGGCATGGAACGAATTCATTTTCGCGAACACGTTTCTGGATTCGGCGGCGATGCGGACACTGCCGATCGGGCTGCGTACGTTTATCGGCCAATACTCCACGGAGTGGAACGTGCTGATGGCCGCCTCCGTGATTACCACCTTGCCGGTCGTGCTGATGTTCGTGTTTCTGCAAAAACATTTCATCCGCGGTATGACGTCGGGATCAGTCAAAGGGTAGGTGTCAGGAATGAACGGAGGATCCGTATGGGCAGAACCCGACAGGTATGACGTGGTTGGCGTGGGCGTGCCGTATTTGGACATCGTGGTCGGCGTGGACGAGTATCCGGGAACGAACCGGTCGGCGCCGATCGGGGAGTTTACCATTTCCGGCGGCGGTAAAGTGCCGACGGCGCTCGTGGCGGCGGCGCGGCTCGGACTTTCCACCGCGCTGGTGGCCGGCATCGCCGACGACGCGTTCGGCGCGATGATCCGGACGGAACTGGAACGCGAAGGCGTGTCGCTGAAACACGCGGTTCCTGCGGAACAGTCCGCCGTGTCGGTCATCGTGTCCGAACGCAAAACGGCGAGCCGCACGATTTTGTACGGCGAAAGCGCGGTGCCGCCCGTCGACGTGTTCCGTGACCGCCGGCTGAGCGCCCGACTGCTGCATATCAGCTCGTTTGGGGAGGCGGAGCGGGAGGCGGTGGAGTGGGCGCACCGCGAAGGCGTTCCGATCATGCTGGACGCCGACTATTACGATCCCGCATTTGCCGAACACGCCCGCGACGTCCGGCTGTTCATCGGTTCGGAGCATTTTTTCCGGGGCTGGAACGCCAACATGGCCCTTTCCGAAAAGCTGGAATACCTTTACGCGCAAGGTCCCGACGTCGTCATCGCGACGCTGGGCGAAGCCGGCTGCATGGTGCTGGACGAGCGCGGGCTGTTCCCGGTGCCGCCGTTCGAGATCAAGGTGGTGGATACGACCGGAGCCGGCGATGTGTTCCATGGCGCCTACATTTACGCGTATTTGCAAAATTGGGATTACCGCGACTGCGCGGTATTCGCCAGCGCCGCGGCGGCGCTGAAATGCACCAAACCCGGAGGCCGCCGGGGCATTCCGGACGGGGAGGAAGTTCGCGCCTTTCTGGCGCAAAACGGCATTGATCCCAATCAATTTGGCAAACGGGGAAGTACAGCATGAAGAACACCACCTATCAAACGAGCGACCTCGGGAAAGCCAACCGCGCCGCCGTTCTGAATTTGATCAAGCAGCACGGCACCATTTCGCGAGCCGAATTGGTGAAAAAAACGAAGCTGGCGGGCCCGTCCGTGTCCCGCATTGTCCAAAGCTTGATCCAGGAAGGGCTCGTCGATGAAATCGGCGTCGGACGATCGATCGGCGGCCGCAAACCGATTTTGCTGACGCTCCGTCCTTACGGACGCTTGGCGGTCGGACTGGACATTCGGCCGCAATTTGTGGACGGCGTCGTCTGCGGCTTGGACGGTTCCGTCGTTTGCGAACATCGGACGCCGCTCGAACCCGGAATGTCCGCGGACGATGTGGTCGCGAAGGTCATCGGCCACGTGCGGGAACTGCTGGGCAAAGGCAACGTGGATGGCAAGGCGCTGGCGGGAATCGGGCTGTCGATTCCCGGTCTCGTCGACCAACATACGAACATTGTCCGCTTTTCGCCTCCGGCGGGCTGGCGCAACATGTCGGTCAAGAAGCCGCTGATGCGGCATTTCAAAGTGCCGGTCATGATCGAAAACACGGTGGAAGTGATGGCGCTGGCGGAAAAAGTGATGGGGGAACCGGCTTCCCGCGACACCGAGCATTTGGTGTATTTGTACGTCGGGCTCGGCATCGGCGCCGGCATCATCCGCGACGGCACATTGTTTCACGGGCCGCGGTATTCCGGGGTGGAACTCGGCCATACGACCATCGATCTGCACGGCCCCCGCTGCCGCTGCGGCAACTACGGCTGCCTGGAAGCGGTCGCTTCGCAAACGGCGCTGCTGGACAAAGCCAGCCGCCATTTGCAGGAACGCGGCCTGCCGCCCGTTTCCACGCTGGAAGAACTGCGGGAGCGGGTTCGGGACGAAACGGCCGGTCTCGGCGCGGTGTTTTCCGAAATGGCGACGTATCTCGGCGTCGGGGTCGCCAACATCATGAACATCTTCAACCCGGACGTCGTCGTGCTCGGCGGGTGGCCGAGTTTGTTCAAAGACCAAGTGTTCGAGCAAATTCGGCACGTCGCGTTAAGCAGAAGCTTGGAAGGCATACGCGAAGGCGTCGCCATCCTTCCGTCCGAAACGGGGGAGAACAGCGTCGTGCTCGGCGCCGCTTCCTTGATCATTCAGGCGTTTTTCAACGGGGAACTGGATTCCAAAAATGCAAAAAGGATGTGAACCGGATGACGGCATATACGGAAGAGACGAAAATCAAGCTGGAGCGGCTGCGCCGGTTCATGGACGAACACGGATATGCGGCGATTCGGCTGCAGACGCCGAATTTGTTCGCCTGGCTGACCGGAGGCGGCCGCAACCATATCGATATTACTTCGACCTGGACGGGCGCCGCGCTGTACGTGACCCGTTCCAACGTCGTCTGCGTCATGGCGGACAACGAGCTGGACCGCATCCGCGACGAGGAACTGGCGGGGGTGCTGGACTGCGAAATTCGCCGTTACCCCTGGTGGGGATGGGCGCAGGACGCGGTGAAAGATTTGTATGAAAACGGGACGGTGGCGGGAGACATGCCGTTTCCCGGCGTCGTGCCGATCGCGGAGGAACTGCGCAGCCTGTTCTACCCGCTGACCGCTCCGGAAATCGAACGTTACCGCGCTTTGGCCGCGGAAGTGTCGGACATCATGATGAATACGCTTTCCGAAGTGCGCGAGGGCATGACGGAACTGGACGTGGACGGCATGCTGTCCGCGGCGTTTCGCCGCCGCGGCATCCATCCGAACGTGCTGATGGTGGCGGCGGACGGGCGCGCGGAGCGGTACAAGCACCCGCTGCCGACGATGGCGAAACTGAGACGGTACGCGGTCGTTTCCGTCTGCGCTTCGCGCGGCGGCCTCGTCGTGTCGCAGACGCGCAGCGTGCATCTCGGCGAGCCGGATACGGAGCTTCGCGAACAGCACCGGGCCGCGTCGTATATCGCCGCCAGGCTGATCGCGGGCACGCGCGAAGGCGTGCCGCTGGAGGAACTGTACCGGACCGCGCTGGCCGCCTACAAGGAAGTCGGCTGGCCGGAGGAGTGGGTCCGCCATACCATAGGCGGAAAGACGGGGTACCGGACGCGGGAGTTTTCCCTCGGACCGGCGTCCGCCGGCGTGGTGGAGCGGCACACGGCCTGGGGCTGGAACCCGACCGTCGGGGGGACCAAGTCGGAGGACACCGTCATCGCGGGGCCGGACGCCCCGGAAGTGCTCGGCGAAGATGCGCGCTGGCCGCACATCTCGTTCGAACTGGAAGGCAAAGTGTGGAAGCGGCCGGCGATTCTGGTCATCACCTGAACAGCCGGCCGACAATTTGACTAGCGGGAGAGAAGAACATGCTCAACATCGGATATGTCAGTTTGCGCGCCCGGTTCGGGTTCAATCCGGAGGAGGCGGAGCGACTGTTTCAGGCCGGCCGGACGGTGCTCGCGCCCTTCGGCACGGTCGTATGCCCGGACGCGCTGGTCATGACGACTGAAGAAGCCAAGGCGGCCAATGAGCAATGGAAAAAGCAGGGGATCGAGCTGTTGGTGCTGCAGGTCGGCACGTTTCCTTCCGGCGAACTGCTCGCGCCGCTCTTGAAAGATTTGTCCGTTCCGGTGCTGCTGTGGGCGCTGCCCGAGCCGGCTTTTGACGGCGGCAATCTGCAATTGAACTCGCTGTGCGGCGTGCACCTTCTGGCGAGCCTGCTGAAGCGCCAGCACCGGTCATACCATTACGTGCATGTCCATCCGGAAAAGGATGTGACGGAACTCGTCCGATACTTGCGGGCGTTTACGGTGGCCCGCAAACTGAGGCAAATGCGGGTCGGCCTGATCGGCTCCCATACGCCCGGCTTCGATGCGATGGCGGTCGACGCGCGCTCGCTGAAAGAAAAGATCGGCCCGGAAGTCGTGTATATCGGACTCGACGAAGTGTTTTCCGGCGCCGGCAAAGTGGCGGCGTCCCGCCGAGAAGAGCTGAAGGAACAAATTCGCGGACAATTTGACAACGCCGGCGAATTGCCGCCGGAAAAATTGGACAAGTTCGCCGACACGTACGCTTCCGTGGAGCAGCAGGCGCGCGAGAAGCGCGTCGAGTCGGTGTCGGTGCGCTGCTGGCCGGAATTTATCGAAAATTACGGGCAGGCCGCCTGCTGCACGGTGTCCAAGCTGACCGACGACGGCATCGTCGCCGGCTGCGAAGGGGACGTGCTCGGCACTGTCACGTCTTCGATCATGCGGGAGTTTGCGGGGGGATCGCCGCCGTTTCTCGCCGATCTCGTGCATGCGGATTACGACACCAACGAAGCGACGCTGTGGCACTGCGGAGCGGCGCCGTTTTCCCTGGTCGCGCCGGGCGAAAAGGTGCTGCTCGGCGAGGAGTTCGGCATCGGCGGCCTGAACGTGGAATTTCCGTTGAAGTCCGGTGAAGTGACGATCGCCCGGCTCGGCTACCTTGACGGGAAATACCGCATGCTGGTAACGACCGGGGAAGCGCTGAAAATCGGCCCGATCGTCCGCGGCACCGTCGCGCAGGTGAAATGCGACGCCGATCTGAAACGGCTCGTCGACGAGCTGATTTACGGCGGCTGGGAACACCATGTGACGATGATTTACAGCAATGTCGCCGCCGAACTGGAAACGCTCTGCCGCGTTCTCGAGATCGAATGCGTAAGGCTGTAGCGTTTTTCGGAACGCGCTGCAAAACGGAACATCACCGCCGGGTTTGCATGCCCGGTATCGCAACGGTCCGCTTTCCGTCCGCACGTCCGGAGCGCTGCGCGTTCCCGGCGTTCCGCGTGCGGACGTTCACCATTTGGCAGGAAGGAGAGAACAAGGGTGGGAACGTTCCAATTGCCGTCCTTTCGGTACGCCGTACAAACGCCGCAAGGATTGGTCTGGCATGAGACGACGGACGTCATCGGCCGTGCCGAAACGAAGACAGAAGATCTTTCCACGACGAGGGCAGCCGCGAACGATTCCGGGCAACGCCGTGCGCCGGAACGAACCGGGGAGACGGGCGGTCCCGGCTTCGGCGGTGCGGGAGGGGACGGCGCCGAGCCGGCTTCGTCGCAGGTGACCGTGACGACGTATGCGACGACGGCGGGAGAAGGCGATCGGGTGGAACTGCGCGTGTCCAGGCCGGCTCCCGGAACGATTCGCATGCATTGGAAGGTCGTGTCCGGACAGACGCCCGAATGGACGGCGTGCAGTTTCCCTGTCGGCGAGGACGAGCATTTTTACGGTTTCGGCGAAACCTACGGCGAATTGAACCAGCGGGGCGTCGAGCGGCATTTGTGGGTGGAAAACGGCTGCGTCAGGGATTTGAGCTACAAGCCGGTGCCGTTCTGCCTGTCCTCGGCCGGATACGGCGTGTACGCCGATCACAGCGAGCGGATGTACGTCCGCGTCGCCACGCCGGACATCGGCAATCGGATCGACTGGAAAGTCAACAGCGCGGAACTGGTCCTGTATGGGTTCGAAGCGGAGGACGCCGCCGGCGTCATCGAGCGTTACACCGCGCTTGTGGGCCGTCCGACGCTGCCGCCGCCCTGGTTTTTCGGCGCATGGAAATCGCGGGACTGGCGCACGGAAACGCAGGAAACCGTCATGCTGGATTTGCGCAAGCAAAGGGAGCTCGGCATTCCGTGCAGCGTCAAGCTGATCGACGCGGCATGGGAACAGGAACTGAACGATTTTCGCTTCCACAGGGAGAAGTTTCCCGATTTTACCGAGGTGATGAAGGAAGCGAAAAGGCTCGATTATCAGGTCGTGATCTGGATTTCCCCCTGGGTGGCGGAATGGACGGACATTTATAAGGAATTGGACGCCAAAGGGTATTTTTTGAAGCGGCCCGACGGGCGCACATATGTGCATCGCCTCGGCAACAGCCCGAGTTTGCGCGGATCGATGATCGATTTCACGAATCCGGAAGCGAAACGTTGGTGGCAGGAACAAATCGAGTCGCTGATGAAGCTCGGCGTGCGCGGCATCAAGACCGATTTCGGCGAACAGGTGCCGGAAGACGCCGTCTTCCATGACGGCCGCACGGGGAAGACGATGCACAATTTGTACCCCGTCCTGTACAACCGGGCGACACACGAGGTCGTCGCCAAATACCGGGGAGTGCTGCTGGGTCGTTCGGCTTGGTCCGGTTCGCAGGCGTTCACCGGCATTTGGGCCGGCGACCAGACGGCGGACTTTGCGCCGAGAAGCGGCATGCTCGCGACGATCTACGCCGGTCAAAATGTCGGCTTGAGCGGATTTCCCTATTGGGGAAGCGACATCGGCGGATATTTCGGCACGCCGGACCGCGAATGCTTCATTCGCTGGACGCAGTACGCCGCCTTCACGCCGTGCATGGAGCTGCACGGCTTGGGCGAGCGCGATCCGTGGGACATGGACGAGGAGAGCCTGGAAAACTACAAATTTTACACCGGGCTTCACACACGGTTGTTTCCGTACGTGTATCCGCTGGCCATCGAGGCGTCCCGGCGCGGCACGCCGATCATGCGGGCGATGATGCTGCATTACGGAGGCGACCGCCTCGTGCACGAACTGGAATGCGCCGCGACGCAGTATATGTTCGGCGAAGATATTCTCGTTGCGCCGATCTTTTTCGAAGGGCGACGCCGCGAGGTGTATCTGCCCGCCGGGGATTGGGTCGACTGGTGGAGCGGCGAGCGCGTTTCCGGTCCATGGCGGGGGCAGGCGGAAGCGGCACTGACGAACATTCCGCTTTGGCTGAGGGCCGGCGCCGTCGTGCCGATGCTGCCCGCGGGGACGGAGACGATCGGCGCCTTCGACGACCCGGACCGCTGGCTGGACGCGCTCGGCGGCGAACGCTGGGAGTTTGTGCTGGCGCCGGGCAGCGGTCACCGGCGGCAGGGCGGGGTGGACATCGAACAGCGCATGAATGCGGACGGCACGTTGACCGTGAACATTCGCTGCGACCGCGAGCGGGGACCGGTGCCGCAAACGCTGGCGCTGACGTTCCGGTTTCCGGTTTCCTGGCACGACCGGTATGAAATCCGGCGGGCCGGACAGGACGGCACCGAGGCCGCCGGCGCACCGAACGTGTCCGGACGTGCCGACGGACAAGACCGTTCCGGCGAAGCCGCGCCGCTCGTCCGGTCGTGGACGGATCGGCGCGGGGAATCCGGTCTTCGCGTCGAAATCGAAGGGTGTGCGGGCACCACGGCGTTGGAGATTTATCCTATTTGAAAATCGGGGAGGAACATCCGATGCGAATTCAGGACGTCGCGGTGGATTTGGTCAAGTGTCCGCTTCCCGCGCCTTTTTACCCGACCTGGGGAAGCGGGCTGAAGCAGGAATCCGTGAAGATGACTGTCGTGCGGGTTATCAGCGACGAAGGGCTGACGGGAATCGGGGCCGGTCCGGCAACCGGTTGGGAAAACGTCGTCGGCATTCACACGTTTCTCAAAAAACAGCTGATCGGGCAAAATCCGTTCATGGTCGAACGGCTGCGCCCGGCGATCACGAACGCGAAACTGCGCATGGGTTGGCCGTGGATGGTGGAAGCGGCGCTGTGGGATTTGGTCGGCAAAGCGTGCGGACAGCCGGTGTACCGGCTGTGGGGCGGCTTCGCCGAGGAAATTCCCGTGTACGCGAGCACCGGGGAGCTGCGCAGCGCCGAAGAGCGCATCGAGTATGTGCGCCACTGCCTGGAGCGCGGCATCCGCGCCGTCAAGCTGCGGATGCACGACCCCGATCCGGAAAACGATCTCGACACGATTCGCGAAATCCGAAAAACGTTCGGCTCGAGCATCAAGATCATGGTCGACGCCAATCAGGCCGATCGCCTGCCCGGCGCCGCGAATATGACGTCGTGCTGGGATTTGCCGACGGCGCTCAAAGTGGCGCGCGCGCTCGAGGCGCTGGACGTCGTCTGGCTGGAAGAGCCGCTGGCGCGGCACAACTATGACGGGCTGGCGGCGCTGGCGAGAAAGATCGACATGCCGCTGGCCGGCGGCGAGAAAAACACCGGGCTGGAAGAATTCCGCCTGCTCGCCGAACGCGAAGGCTACCACATCCTGCAGGGCGACTGCGTGTTCAGCGAAGGCATGTTCCAGCTGAGGAAGGCGGCCGCGCTGGCCGAGGCGCATCACAAGCAGTTCATTCCCCACACGTGGTCGAATCCGATCGGCCTGATGACGAATTTGCAGCTGGCCGCCTCGCTGCCCAACTGCCCGTGGTTTGAGCTGCCGTACGAGCCTCCGGCGTGGAGTTTGGAACTGTATACGCTCATTTTCAAGGACGGATTGTCGCTTGCGGACGGCAAGATCGTGCTGCCCGCCAAGCCCGGCCTCGGTTTTGAGCTCAAGGAAGGATTTTTGGACCAATATCGGGTGCCCTACGATCCGAAACAGTGGGATGTGCAATGAAGCGAACAGCCTGGCTGTGGGTTGCCGCCGCGCTGCTCGGCTTCCAGGCGTCCGACGTGACGCTGCGGCTGGCGGCCGTGGACACCCATTTCGCCGCCGGCGCGACGGTGCAGGCGCTGCCGCTGCTTGCGGCCGCCTCGGCTGCCGCCGTATTCCTTCGCGTCCGGCGGCGCCGCCGCGGCATGCAGCCATCAGACGCTCGGCGGCAGCCCCTTGACCCGTCACGAAATACGCCGCCGCCGATTTCGGCGGAACGGTCGCATAACCGGCCGCTGCCGCCTGCTCCCGGAGCCCGTGCGTGGGCGCTGGCCGCCCTGTTCGGCGTCCTGCAGTTTTGCGCCGGCAACATGCTGTTTTACGCCTCGGTACAGCTCGGGGGATTGACCGTCGCCACCCCTTCGGTGCAGAGCCAGGCGGTTTGGGCGGCGGTGCTCGGCGGCCTGTTTTTGCGCGAACGCATTACCCGCACGATGGTGGCGGGCATCATCGTGTTTTCCGCCGGCATCGCCGCGCTGACGTGGTTCAAGTCGGCCGGCGCCGGCTTTGCGGGCGACTGGGGATGGGCGGCCGCGGCCGGACTGGCGGGCGGTCTCGCGTGGGCGGGGGCGTCCGCGCTGCAACGAACCTGTCTGCAAAGGGGCCTGCCGCTGCCGGAACTGCTCGCGGCGGGCTCATGGACCGGCGTCGCGCTGTTGAACCTGCTCGTGTTCGCCGCGTTCGGTGCGGACGTTTGGCGGACGATGGACGCGGACGCCGCGCAGAAGCTGCTGGCCGCCGGCTGTTTCAACGCGATCGCGGTCGGCAGTCTTGCGCAGGCGCTGCGCAGCATCGAAATTTCCAAAGTCATTCCGGTCATCGCGCTGAACATCGTGTTCAACACGATCAACGGCTGGCTATGGTTCGATGAATACGTCAACGCGGGCACCGTGGCGGGTATGCTGATCGCCTTTTTGGGCGTTCTGCTCGTGCAGGAGCCGCGGCGCGCGTTTCGCGCCGGCCGCGGCCCCGCCTAGGACGCATCGGCGCGCGCCTCGTCCGGCGGTCCGGCTTCCGGCGGATCCGACGCTCCCCGGTGAAAGGGAACTCGATCATCGGCGTCCGTTCCCGCGCCCTACACCGTGTACAAAGCGGTTCAAGCTCCCGAAACCGAACATGGCGTGGTCCTTACGTCACTCAAAGGGAGACGGGGAGGGAACGCGGGAAGTTCCTGCGCCTCAGACGTAGCACTGGAAACTGTCGATTGATCCGGAATCACCGCAATGGGTGTCTCTCAACGGGCATGGATGGAACACGGAGTCAATATCATGCATATTTACATTCCATTTGTCCCGTTTTCCCAGATTCCGGCGAATCTGATGTAAATTTGCATCATATATGAGACGTTTTCGAACGTTCCTGCTCGAATATGATGTATTTTTGCATTTCATGAGACGTTTCCGACCGTACTTGCTCAAATATGATGTATTTTTGCATTACATCACAATCCGTCCTGCCCCATTCCCATCATCGGCAGCTTCATGATCGGTGATCCACCAATCATCGACTGCTTCCACCGGGCGATTCCCGCGTCCCAAACCGCACACGGAGCAGTTCAAGCGTCCGAAACCGAACATGGCGTGGTTCCCACGTCACTCAAAGGGAGACGGGGAGGGAACGTGGGGAGGTTCCTGCGCCGCAGACGGAGCACCGGGAGGTTCCCGTATCCAATATCCAGACTGAACGTGGGGAAGTTTCCGTGTCCCCACCGAACAAAAGGAGTGAGAATATGGCAGCGAGCACGCGTCAATATCCTTTGTGGATTTCCGGCAAGCCCTGCGAAACCGGCGATTTGATGCCCGTTTTGGACAAAACGACCGGGGACGTGTACGCCTGCGTGCACCGCGCCGGCAAAACGGAAGTGGACCGCGCGCTTTCCGCGGCCAGACGCGCGGTCGAGGAACGGCCGTTCCCCGTCACCGAGCGGTACGAGGTGCTCATGAAGGCGGCCGGTCTGCTGAAAGAAAGAGCGCGGGATTTGGCGGACACGATCGTCGCCGAAGCGGGCAAACTGCGCCGGGATGCGCTGAACGAAGTGTTTTGGTCGGTCGACCTGCTGGTCGAATCGGCGGAAGAGGCGAAGCGGATGCACGGGGAGACGTTCCGGCTGCCGGTGCCGGGGCTCGACGACAAAACTTGCTACACGATCCGCCAGCCGGTCGGCGTCGTGTGCGCGATCACGCCGTTCAACTTTCCGCTGAATCTCGCCGCGCACAAGGTCGCGCCGGCGCTGGCGGCCGGCAACGCCGTCGTGCTGAAACCGGCGGAACAGACGCCGGTCATCGCCTGGAAGCTGTGCGAAATTTTGGTGGAAGCGGGCGTGCCGGAAGGATATTTGCACTGCTTAAACGGCGAAGGCGAAACGGTCGGCGAGCAGCTGGTCGGCGACGGACGCATCGATTTTTACAGTTTCACGGGCAGCGCGGAAGTGGGAAGAAGAATCAAGGAGCGTTCGGGGCTGCGGCGCACCGCGCTGGAACTCGGCTCCAATTCGGCGACGATCGTGCATGCGGACTACGATCCGGAGGCGGCCGCCGCCGCCTGCTGCCAGAGCGCGTTTTCGAACGCCGGCCAAGTGTGCATCTCGCTGCAGCGCGTCTATGTGCACGAATCGATTTACGAGCCGTTTCTTCAAGCGCTCGTCAACCGCACGAACGCCCTGAAGGTCGGCGATCCGCGCGACGAGTCGACCGATATCGGGCCGATGATTTCCGAGGCGGCGGCGATCCGGCTTGCGGAATGGATCGACGAAGCGGTCGCGCAGGGCGCCGTCGCGCACACGGGCTGCCGCCGGGAAGGCGCCTACGTGTGGCCGACCGTGCTTACCGGCGTCAAGCCGGACATGAAAGTGGTCTGCGCGGAAACGTTCGGTCCCGTCGTCAGCGTCATCCCCTATTCCAGGCTGGAGGAAGCGATCGCCATGGTCAACGCGTCGGAATACGGGCTGCAGGCGGGCATTTTGACGAACGACTTGGCGGCGGCGATGGAAGCGTCGCGCCGCATTCGCACCGGCGGGGTCATCATCGGCGGCACCTGTTCGTTCCGCATCGGCTCCATGCCGTACGGCGGCGTCAAAAACAGCGGCATCGGCCGCGAAGGGCCGCGGTATGCGATCGAAGAAATGAGCGACCTGAAAACGGTCGTCATCCTCCATTAACCCGGTTTACTCCGCCGCTTCCCGCCATGCCGGGACGGCGGGAAGCGGCGGATGTGTTGCCTTTCCGAACACTTGCGACCGGGCCCGGGGATGTCCCCCGGGCCCGATCCGCCATCCGGATCCTCATCCCAACAGGTTCGCCACTTTTCCAAACCATCTTCCATCCCAGCCTCAACCTTAAGATCACGGTCTCACCGCTCAGCATCCCTTCGATTCCCCATTTTTCCTTGCTGCCGCACAATAGCGTACCAGATACGGGCAAAATCCATGCCATCGCGCCGCACGGTACAAGATGCGGGCAAATTCATTTCCGCCGCGCTTCACAAGAAAAAGGGCAAAATCCATGCCGACGCACCACACAAGCGGCGGGCGAATCCTTGGCCGATGCGACCGCCCCGTTTCCGAAAACGATTTGCGCCCTCCGCCTCCGCCGGTTCAATTTCGTTGAATAGTATCATTTTTCGTTAATCCGTCAAATTGTAACAGCGCTTTCATCCTTCTACAATATGAACAGCGACGATGCAAACGAGGGATCCGGAGGGATGAAAGTGCATGAAACCGCCGTCAACGCCGCGACCGGGCCGAAAAAGCGCCAAAAAAGCAAAGTTTCGGTTTTTTTTCGGCAATGGGATCTCCAGCTGATGGTCATCCCCGGCGTCGTCATTGTGTTCATTTTTGCCTATATTCCCATGTACGGCGTGCTGACCGCATTCAAAGAGTACAACCTCATCCAGGGGTTCTGGAACAGCCCCTGGGTCGGCTTCAAACATTTCGAAGCGTTTTTCAACGCCCCCGACTTCGCCAGGGTGATCCGCAACACGCTGGTCATCGCGCTGCTCAAATTTTTCATCGGCTTTCCGGCTCCGATCATCCTGGCGCTGATGCTGAACGAAGTCCGGCACTACTTCTTCAAACGCGTCATCCAAACCGTCAGTTACCTGCCCAACTTCCTTTCGTGGGTCATCGTTTCCGGTTTCGTCATTTCCATGCTGTCGACCGACAACGGCAGCGTGAATATCGCGTTGCAAAATTTGAACCTCATCGACGAACCGATCAACTTTTTGTCGATCCCGGAATATTTCTGGGGCATTCTCGTCGCGACCAACGTGTGGAAGGAAATCGGGTTCGGCTCCATTGTGTATTTGGCCGCCATCGCCGGCGTCGATCCGAGCTTGTACGAGGCGGCGGAAATGGACGGAGCGAGCAAGTTCCAGCAAATGTACCTGATCACGATTCCGACCATCATGCCCGTCATCGTCATCTTCATGATTTTGGCGATTGGCAACTTGCTGAACGCGGGGTTTGAAGACATCTTGCTGCTCGGTGCGAATCCGATTTTGCGGGAAGTGTCCGACGTCATCGACACGTACGTGTACCGGACCGGGATCCAGCAGCTGCGGTATTCCTATGCGACGGCGGTCGGGTTGTTCAAATCGGTCGTCAATGTCATGCTGCTCGTATTCGCCAACTATATGGCGCGCAGATCGGGGACGAGTTTGTGGTAATTTCGGCGAAATCGCGAAGGAGTGCGAACGGCGATGCGTGTGCTGAGTCCCGGTGATCGCATCATGGTGGTCGCCATTTACATCTTGCTCACCCTGCTCGGATTTGTCACGTTTTATCCGTTTTGGAACTCGCTGGTCATTTCGTTCAATTCGGGGCTTGACACTTCGCTGGGAGGCGTGACGTTCTGGCCGCGCGTCTGGACGCTGGACAACTATCGGGTCGTCTTTGAAGACAAGCGGCTGATTCACGCGTTTCTCGTCACGGTGGCGAGGACGGTCGTCGGCACCTTCACGTCGATTTTGGCGACCGCGGTGTTGGCGTACGGCATGACGAAGAGAGAGCTGATCGGCCGAAAATTTTACATGATCTTTTTCATCGTCACGCTGTACTTCAGCGGCGGCCTGATCCCGACCTACCTTTTGATTCGCGGATTGGGCTTGATGAACACGTTTTGGGTGTTTATCGTGCCGACGTTGATCAGCGTATGGAACATGATCGTGTTCCGGACGTTTTTCAACGGGCTGCCCGAAGGCCTGCAGGAGTCCGCCAAGATCGACGGCTGCGGGAATTGGGGAACGCTGTTCCGCATCGTGCTGCCGCTGTCGGGGCCGGTCATCGCCACGCTGTCGCTGTTCACGGCCGTGTTTCACTGGAATGAATGGTTTTTGCCGAGCATTTACATTTCCACCGAAAAGCTGATGCCGATTCAAACGCTGCTGCGGCAAATTTTGAACTCCCGAGTCGTGACGGAAAATTTGTCCAGCCTGGACACCGCGGCGCAGGCCGCCCTGGGCCGCATGCAGACGATCACGAGCAAGTCGCTGTCCATGGCGATCATGATGGTGGCCACGATCCCGATCGTCTGCGTGTATCCGTTCCTGCAAAAGTATTTCGTCAAGGGCGTGCTGATCGGTTCGCTGAAGGAATAACGACGACATCCGGTCGATATCGCGCTTGAAGCGCGGTGTCGATCACATAAAATGTCCAATGGATGAAAGGGGAAGAAGGGACCATGAGCAAAGGAAGAAAACTTTGGACCGTGGTTGCCGCCGTCATGCTGGCCGCGGCGATGACACTGGCAGCTTGTTCGGACGGCGGCTCCGGAGGCAACTCCGGCGGAAGCTCCGGCAACAACGCCGGCACAAAGGCGCCAGACGCGTCGGATGCGCCGGCGCCCGCGAACGACACCGGCGAAAGCGGCACGTTCGTGCTGGGCAGCGAACCGTTGGAGTTCACGTTCTACGGCCATTACGACTGGTACGCCATGCCGCCTTGGGGAGAAGACATTACGACGAAGTGGATCAAAGAAGAGAAAAAAGTCAACATCATCCCGATCCAATCCGGCGGCAACGCCAACCAGAAACTCAGCACGATGATCGCTTCCAACGACTTGCCGGACGTCATCTGGATGGACCGTTTTTCCGACGACATGAAAATGCTGCAGGAAGCCGGCATGCTCGTCCCGTTCGACGATTATCTGGACAAATATCCGAACCTGAAACAGTGGCTCGGCGATGAAGGCATCAACATGCTGCGTTCTCCCGACGGCAAACTGTATCAATTTCCGAACTGGTACACGAAGCAGCCGAACGGCAACGCGGGGTACGTCGTCAACAAAAAAATTTACGAAGAACTCGGTTCGCCCAAACTGGAGACGACCGACGACCTGTATGCGTTCCTCAAGGCGGTGAAGGCCAACTATCCGAACGTCATTCCGTTCGAACCGGACTTGGCCATCGACGGCCAGGGGCTGGACGTGCTGTATTCCGCCTTCGGCGAAAACGCGCTGAACCGCTGGCTCGGCCTTCGCGCCGTGCCGAACGGCGACAAGCTGACGTCGGTCTTCCTCGATCCGGTGTACCGCGAGTCCATGCAGTACGCGTCGAAACTGTTCCGCGAAAAGCTGATGACGCAAGACGCGCTGACGCAGACGAAAGACCAGGTCAAAGAAAAGATCAACACCGGCCGCGTCGCCGTGTACGCCAGCGCGAGCCCGACCGATCTCGCGATGGAAGGGCACAGCATATTGTCCAAACAGGATCCGAACGCCGGCTACATCATGATTTGGCCGATCGCCAAGCCGGGGCTTGACCGCAACAAAATCTTTCCGGGCACGTTCACGCAGCTCGGCTGGAACGTCAGCGTCATTACGAAAGCGGCCGAAGATCCGGAGAAAATCTTTGCGTTCCTCGATTGGTACACGGGGCCTGAGGGGCAGAGCGTGCTGATGTGGGGGCCGCCGGGAATATACTGGGACGGCGTTGCGGACGACGGCATCACGCCGATTTTCACGGAGAAGTATACGAGCGACGCCGAAGGATTGGCCAAACTGCAGGCGCACAACACGAATTTCCACTGGAACGGCAACACGGTGTTTGTCGACACGACGAAAGCGAAGTTCGAAGCTTCCCTGCCGGTGGAGAAGCGCAACTGGGCGACGCACTGGCAGTACGAAATCACGTGGAAAACGCAGGCCGACGCCACCGAATTCATCAATACGGAACCGCCCAAAAATTCCGAAGAAGGAATCATTGCGACCGCCGTCGAAGATATCTGGAAAGAATCGCGGGCAAGAGCGCTGTATGCGAACAGCGACGAAGAGGTGCTGCAAATTCTCGACAAGGCGCATGAAGATGCGATGGCGGCCGGCTATCAAAAACTGCTCGATTACAAGACGAAAGTCTGGCAGTCGAATCTCAAACAGATGAAAGGCAACTGATTCGGCGCATCAAGCGGAGGGTGTACGGAACGTATGCCCTCCCTTTGTCACACCTGCGAGGGGGTGTCAACTTGTACAAAGTGCTGCTTGCCGATGATGAAATAATAGATCTGGAAGGGCTTCGCACGTTCATTCCGTGGAAAGATCTCGATATGGAAGTGGTGGCGGCGGTCAACAACGGATTCGCGGCGACGAGCGTGCTGGAACGGGAACATGTGGACATTCTCGTCACCGATATCCGGATGCCGAATATGTCCGGGCTCGAGCTGGCGCAAAAAGCGCTGGAAAACAATGCGGAAATGAGCGTCATTTTCGTCAGCGGGCACCAGGATTTTCACTATCTGAAACAGGCGATGTCCATGAACGCCTGCGGCTATGTGCTGAAACCGATGGACGACAAGGAATTGATCGATTCCCTGGTGAAGGCGCGGAACGGTTTGGAGCAGAAGAAAAAATGGCGGTCCCATGAAGCGCCGTCCGGTACGGGGGCGCCGATGGACCAATGGAACACGAAAAACGGGAAACTGATCGCGCAGGTCATGGCGGCGGTTCGCGACCGGCTGCATGAAAACATCACGCTAAAACAATTGGCGGAACAGTTTTGCTTTTCCCCCAATTATCTCGGCGCCCTGTTCAAGGAAGAGACGGGGCAAAATTTCTGCGATTATGTCACGAAAGTGCGCATGGAAAAGGCGCAGGAACTATTGCGCAGCACCACGCTGAAAATATACGAAGTCGCCGAACAGGTCGGTTATCGGTACTTTCCTTATTTCAGCCGTCAGTTCAAGGAAACGTGCGGCATGACCCCGCTGGAATATCGGCGCCGCCACTGAAGGCGGCCGGCGGGTTCGGCAGGGAGGATTCGCAATGCGCAAACAGGCGGGGACCCGTTATCTCCCGTTCGGTTTCAAACTGATGGTGTCGTATTCCGTGTTCATCATCGTGCCCGCCGTTTTGGTCGGGTACATTTCCAATTCGGTGTTCGTCAGTTCCATTCGCGACCAGACCAAAATGAACATCCGGGGCACGCTGCAGCAGATGGTTCACAACATCCACTATCAGATGGCGGACATCAAGCGCATTTCCGATTTGCTGTATTACGATGAAGCGATGACGGACCATCTGCGCCACTACGAACAAGGATGGATCAGCTTCGAAAAGACGACCAAACATTTGCAGCCGAAATTCCGCTCCCTGCTCGATGCGACGGATCAGCCTTTCTGGCTGTCCGTATATCTTCACAACGACACCTTGCCGGAAATTTACCGCGATTACCAGGGGACGGACCCGCTGCAATCCGGCGCGCGGCTGTACGATTGGTACCACATCCGACGCATTGAGGACAAGGATTGGTACCGGTCTTTTCCCGACGAAGTGTACGGCGTGACGATGCAGTGGAAGCGCGTGGAAGATGACGAGCGGTATGGACGCATTTCCTTGCTGCGGCGTATAATCGAAATTGATCGTTTGCGGATTAAGGAAGTCGGTTTTATTCGCATCAGCGTCAAACTGTCCCAATTGTTCCAAAGCGTGGATTTCCGCAAAATCGGCGACGGCGCCGCGCTGTTGGTGACCGACGAACAGGGGCGCGTCGTCATTCGCTCCGGTGAACTGGCGCTGCCGGCCGGCGAATTTTGGAACCAGGCGGATGCGAGCGATTATTTGGTCATCCGGGAAACGATTCCCGGGCTCGACTGGAGTTTGAACGCGCTCGTTCCGAAAAGCATCACCGACCGGGACACCCGCAAAGTCGGCATGATTACGCTCTTGATCTGCCTGGCCTGCATCATCGTGCTGATTTTGGCCAGCTTGTGGATTTCCCGCTATTTTTCCCGGCGCATCCGGAAAATCGTCGGCGTGCTGAAAGCGTTTCGCGAAGGCGACTTTTTCAAGCGAATCGCCTACAAAGGAAACGACGAATTCCAGCAAATCGCGGACGCGCTCAATGAAGTCGGCGAGAAAACGCAGCGGCTGATCGATGAAGTGTACGTCACGAACTTGCGCAAAACGGAAGCGGAACTGGAATCGCTGCAGGCGCAAATCAACCCGCATTTTCTGTACAATACGCTGTCTTCCATCAGCCGGCTGGCCAAATTCGGCGAAGTCGACAAGCTGCACCGGATGGTGATGAGCTTGGCCGCGTTTTACCGGTTGTCTTTGAACGAAGGGAGAAAGATTATTCCCATTGCAAAGGAGATCGAACAGGCGAAAGCGTATGTGGACATCCAAAAAATCAAATACGGCGACCGGCTCTCCGTCCTGTTCGACGTGAAAGCGGACGTGTACCCGTACGACACCGTAAAACTGATAGTGCAGCCTCTGATCGAAAATGTGCTGAAACACGGATGGGTCGGCGACCGCATCCATATCCGGATTTGCGCGGAGAAACAGGACGACCGCATTCTTTTCAAGGTGATCGACGACGGGGTGGGCATGACGCGGGAAAGATTGCGGGAAATCCGGAAAAACGACGGGGTGGAAGGCGCGGGATACGGTTTGCGCAATGTGGATGAACGGATCAAACTGCATTACGGCAGCGATTTTGGCGTGCGCATATACAGTCGGCCGGGCATCGGGACGGCCGCGTGTATCGTCATTCCCTGCGTGCGTCGCGAACCGCCGGCGTACGAGAGCCGCGTCAAGCAGGCATTGTAGGGCGGTATGCGGTTTTCCAAACGGAACCGATCTTGGGCGGCGCAGCGGCGGCGTCATGATCCGCAAAATACTTGACGCGAGAGAGAGGAAGAAAGGAGAGAGACCGTGGCGCAGCAGCAGGGTTTGCTATCCAAGGAGATCACCAAATCCGTGCGGCTTCCGTATTTGCTGCATTTGCCGGAGGCGTACGGGAAGGTGGAGCGAAAATGGCCGCTGATCGTCTTTTTGCACGGCAGCGGAGAACGCGGAGACGATCCGGAAAAACTCAAGCTGCACGGCATTCCGAAAGTCGTCGAGCGCGACCCCTCATTCCCTTTTGTTGCGGTGTCTCCGCAATGTCCCGAAAACTCTTTTTGGACCGCCCATCTGGACAGTGTGACGGCGCTCATCGACGATACGATCGCGCAATACGACGTCGATCCCGACCGCGTCTACTTGACCGGTTTGAGCATGGGCGGGTGGGGGACGTGGGCGCTCGCGATCGCCCATCCGGACCGTTTTGCGGCGATCGCGCCGATTTGCGGAGGGGAAAATCCGAACAGGGCATCGACTTTGAAAGAGGTGCCGGTATGGGCGTTCCACGGCGCCAAGGACACGGTGACCCCCGCACACTATTCGCAGGCGATGGTGGATGCGCTGCGACGGGTAGGGGCCGACGTGCGGTTCACGTTATATGAGCATGCGGATCATGACAGCTGGACGGAGACGTACGACAATCCGGCTTTGTACGAATGGTTCCTGCGGCATTCGCTGCAAAGCCGGAAGCGGGAAGGCGGAAGATAGGCCGGAGGAAGATGGAATCTTCATCGGATGGCGTAGTGCAAAAACGCTTTACCGCGTGGTTTCAGACTGCGGACATACTCCCTCTTTGAGCTAACGGAAGAGGGAGTTTGTTTGTAGATGATGCGAAATCTGCGCACCAATACTTAGCTTTTCATTGTTTTTACCATTCTTACTTGCTTGAAGATATGTCCGTCAAACTCATCATGAAATTCTTTAATGATTTCGAACCCTTTCGCTTCATAAAAATTCATGCCGGTCTTATTGTCTTTCTCGACGTTAACATAAATTTCTTTTATACCGTCCAATTCTTTCATCGCTTGTTGCAACAATGCCGTACCGATCCCTTTGCCTTGGAATTCCGGATAAACATAAATCGCCGACAATTCGACCTTTCCGCCATCCCTTACAGGGGAATAGTTGGCGAAGCCGACCACTTCCCCATCAACTTCCGCCACATAAAGAATGGAACGTTCCATGCGTTGCTTCAAACTTTCATCACTGTAATTGAATTCTAAGAAGCGATTCTGTACTTCTAAGGGAATGATGCCTTCATATGTGGCATTCCATGTGGTTTTCGCTATTTTTTGAACTTGTTTTGTGTCTTCGAAATGCATCTTGCGAATGGCAATATTCATCTTTAAGGCCTCTTTTAAGCAACAAAATAATGAGAATATTACAACAATTAAACTGAAATGTATAGTCGAGCCAAACCGGTTCCAAGCGGGAAAGTTACACACATCTATAAAAATGATTTGGTGAGGAGAAATATGGAAAATATTGATAAGCTGCTACAGAACAAGAAGCTCAACGCTCAAATTAAAAAAACAGTGATCTCAACTTTGGACATCGATACGATAGCAAAAGCCGTGACTCATTTTGCTTTCAGAAATGGCCCAATAGAGGACATGCATGCTGATAACAACAAAAATCTTACCGATCAAGACATGAAGGTATTGAACAAGTTTGTTCATAATCGGTTGGCCTACGTTTTTGAATTGATTATGCAGGAGAGGTGGGTAGAATTTGCGTTTTTGGTCGAATCCCAAAAATATTTTGGTAGTAGTTGGGACAAGAGTGAGCCGGATGATGGGGGGGTGAAACAACGAATCCGGATGCAGTTTCAAGCTGACGCGGGCAAGGAGGAATAGAAATGCGCAAAGCCCCGTTTTCGGGGCTTTGCCGACAGTCAGAAGCGTACTTTTTTACTGCTTTGAACATGGTGTGTTCGTACGGGTTACGTCCGTTACGCGCTGTCCTTGACTTTTTGCCGGGGGCGGGATATACTGGCTTCTTTTCCGCCGAATCCGCCGGTGACGAGATAGCCGATCAAGAGCAGCACGACGCCCGACAGCAGAAACAGCATGTCGTAGACGAACTCGTTGGGACCCGGTTTTACGTGATGCACCTGAAGAATTTGATGATTGACGAGCCCTTCCACGAGATTGAACGCGCCGCCGCCCGTGATGATCGCACCGACGAACGTTTTCCAGCTGTGGGCCAACCGGTCGTACTTGGCGTCGCGGAAAATTTTCACGCACGCCCATACCATCAGTGCGGTGACAAAGGCGTTAAAGATGCCGTCCGACACCATTTCCAGGCTGTGATCGGGATGGTCCACCACATGATGCCACTGCAGCAACTGATGAAATACGATGCCGTCCACCGCCCCGAGCAGCCCGAGTCCGAGCACGAAACCGGCGAAAAACAAATTGCGCGTTTTCCTGTCCATGGATTCCAACCTCCTTTGCTACTCCCATCTATGTCCAATCTTTCAACCTTTTATACTTTCCTCTATCAACGGATGAAAAGAAAGGAGGAGATGCGGATTTGGACCCGGCGAGCGATCTGCCGTCCAGGTGTCGGCATCCATCATGGTCTCTATCAACAGAACGTACGGTAAGGTCACACTCTGTTTTTCAGGATCCGGTCGACCGGTAACGGCGTACGCCCAGCCGCCAGACGAGCAGGCTGAAAACGAAAAACAGCGCGCCCGCAAGCGGCATCATCATGTAGAGCGCGGCGTTCCCGTCGGTTTTGCCCAGCACGTACAGGAGCGGCCAGTAGCTGACGCATCCGAACGGGATGACGAACGTGCACACGATCATCACCGCACGGTGGTAAATGTGCAGCGGATACTGCGTCATCTCCCTGCCGCCGTCGATGACGATGTTCGCGATTTCCAGCCCTTCGATCGTCCAGAAACACATCGTTGCCGCCAGCATCATCACGCCGGTAAAGATCAGAGTGCCGCCCGCAACCATGTGCGCCAGTGTGAACGCTTTGGCCAACGTCCATTCCGCCGGAAGGCGGGAGGCCGCCCAGCCGAGCACTATCGCCGCTTGCAACATGTGGCCGAACCGGGTGAAGTCGATTTTCGAGCCGAGCACCTGCACGACGGTGCCGCGGGGACGGACGAGCAGCCGGTCGAAATCGCCGCCTGCGACGAGTTCCGCGAACGTGTCGAATCCGCGCGCAAAGCAGTCGCTCAGCGAATAGGCCATATGGATGACGCCGAAGCAGAGCGCCGCTTCATACAACGTCCATCCCTGCAGGCTGCCGAACCGTCCGAACAAAAAATAGACGCCCGCGAACGCGGCAAAAGGCACGAGCACATTCCCGAACGTGATCATCCAAAACGAAGCGCGGTACTGCATCTGCGACCGAAAATGCATCGACATATAGCGGAAAAACAGTTTCATACGTTCATCCTCCCTGCACGACGACCCGGCGCATCGCCCGGCGCATGCACCAATGTCCGGCGACGACCAGCAACGCAAGCCAGATCAGCTGCACCAGAATCCCCGTTGCGGCTTCGCCCGGAGGAATATGCCCGGAATAGACGCGAAACGGAAAGTCGACCGTCCACCGGAAAGGCAACCATTCGACCATGCGCTGCAGCCATAAAGGCATCATCGGAACCGGTACGACCATCCCGGCCAAAAACTCGCCGGTAATGCCGAACAGCAGCACCGATCCGGCAGGCGACAGCGTCCAAAATACGGAAATGTGGATCAGCATGGACAGGGCGACGACCAGGAGCATTCCGATTGCGAGCGACGTGACGAACAAGACAAGCGACGTTGCTGACGGGGGAGGGATCAATCGGTAGGGTTGCGGAAGAACAACGGCGATGATCAGCAGCGGAACACATCTCAGCACGGTACGGGACAACCGCGTGCCGGTCAATTTGGCGAACCAGAACGAGTACAACCCGCACGGCCGGCACAGTTCATAGGCGATGTTCCCGCTGACGATCAACCGGAACAAATCGTGGTCGCGAAACCATAGCGCAATCAACCCGAAAAACGCCTGCTGCAGCCAAATGTACGACACGACCTCATCCAGCGACATCGGCGGTTTAACGGCGCTGTTACGGTAAAAGGCGGCATACACCATGATGAAGATGAATCCGAAACTGCACTGCGTCGCGATACCGGCCCATGCGGCGGCGCGGTACTGAAGGCCGGTGACAAAACGAAGTCTCCATACGGACAAGTACGCGTTCATACTCGATGCTCCTTGTACAGATCCAGGATGAGTTCCATTTCTTTCAACGCCTCGACCTCCGTATGCTCCGATAAAACAGCTCTTTCATCGCTTCCATCCATCCGGATGAACGTTTCGCCACTTTGAATCTTTTGCTGATGCGGTTCAGCTGGATGCAGGATTCCGGCAACGTTTTTCCCTCCCGAGGGCTCATCGTTTGTCATACATTCCAAAACATATCCAATAAATGAAAAAAAGTATAGACTTTTCTTTGTCTTTCGCCTATAATACTATTATAGGTAGCAAGGACACCTACCCTTAGTTGAAAATTGCCTGAAACCGCAAAACGACATGCGTTCATGTCGTTTTTTTGTTGCAATATTCGCATAAACTGTAGTGGCCCGCCACGGCCGCAGGCGCGAAAATGGTCATGTCCGCACCCTTTGCATTTCGGCGATTGCAATAGCGGCGAGGATGTGTCGCATTGTCGGCGCCTTAAGCAGCGGAGCGAACGCATGAAGTTTGTCCCGCACGCGAACGTTCGCGGACGGGCGGAGGACGGAGTGGAGGCTTGAGATGGCACGCACGATTCTTTTTACCGGCGGCGGCACCGCCGGACATGTGACGGTCAATTTGGCGCTAATCCCGCTTTTTCTGGAACGCGGCTGGACGGTGCATTATATGGGGTCGGCCAACGGCATCGAGGCGGAATTGATTCGGCCGCTCCGGCAGGTCGAGTATCACGTCATATCCACGGGAAAGCTGCGCCGGTACGCGTCCGTGGAAAATTTGAAAGACCCGTTTCGCGTCGCCAAAGGGGTGCTGCAGGCGTACCGAAAAATCCGGCAGCTTCGGCCGCACGTCGTGTTTTCCAAAGGCGGTTTTGTATCGGTGCCTGTCGTGATCGCGGCCAGCATGAACCGGGTGCCCGCCGTCATCCACGAGTCGGATTTGACGCCCGGCTTGGCCAATCGAATCTCGGCTCCGTTTGCGGCGAAAATATGCCATACGTTTCCCGAAACAGGGCGGTATTTGAAAGAAAGCAAGTCGGTGCACATCGGTCCGGTCATCCGCCCGGAATTGAAGCGGGGGAAAGCGATCAGGGGATATCATCTGTGCGATTTTGTGCAGGATAAACCGGTGGTTTTGATCATGGGGGGGAGCCAGGGCTCGCAGAAGATCAACCGCGCCGTCCGGGAGATTTTGCCGGAATTGACCGGACAGTTTCAGGTCGTCCACATTTGCGGTAAAGGGCAGCTGGACACCGCGTTGAAAAACCGCGGATACAAGCAGTTTGAATACGTTCACGACGAGTTGGCGGATCTGTTGGCGATGGCCGATCTCGTCGTGTCGAGAGCGGGATCGAACTCCATCTGCGAATTTCTCACCCTGCAAAAGCCGATGCTGCTCATTCCTTTGTCCCGCAGCGCCAGCCGCGGCGACCAGATCGACAACGCCCGATCGTTCCAGCAACGGGGATACTGCGAAGTGCTGCAGGAAGAGGAGATGACGAACCGGACGCTCCTGGACGGCATCCGGCGCACGTACGAAAGAAGAGAGGAACTGCGGGCGGCGATGAAAGACGCCGTCCGGAACGATCCGCTGACGGAACTGGCGAACTTGATCACAAGCGCCGCGAAACCCGCCCGTTAGGGCGGGGATGCTTCCGGTTCCGCCAGCCGGAGTTTGTCGGAATGGCGATCCCGCCTGTCATTTCAAGCACCGCGGGAACGTCGGGAAGACGAGTCCGATTATGCATCTCCAGCCCCGTTGCGATCCGCCGGATAGACGAGGCCGATTTGCCGCCGCGCTTCGTCCATGATTTCGAGCACCGCTTCGGAATGCGCATGCGAATTGATGTCCGACTCCAGCTTTCCTGCGCGGATGCAGCGGACGAACTCGTTCACTTCATACACCATCGTCAAAGGCGACTGGTCTTGACCGATTGCAGCGCCGGCGCCGCCGCGGAACCGCAGTTCGACATGGTCCATCCGGCTGATTTTGTCGATGACGATCGTGCCGTTTTCCCCCTGGATTTCCCCGCCGAACGGAGAATCGGCGATTTTGGAATAGAACGCCGCGGCCTCCATCCCGGGATATTCAAACAAAATGCTTCCCTGCCCGTCGACGCCGGATTCCAGCATGACCGCCTGCGCCTTGATGCCGCGCGGTTTGCCGAACAGCACGACCATCGGATAAATGCAGTACGTGCCCAGATCCATCAGCGCGCCGTTGGAAAACGCGGGATTGAACGCGTTGGGCAGCGCTCCCTGTTTATAGGCGTCATACCGCGAGGAGTATTGGCAGAACGACGCCGCATAGCGGCGCACCGTGCCGATTTTGTGCAAATTTTCGCGCACGGCGGCAAAATTCGGCGTCACCGTCGATTTCATCGCTTCCATCAGCACGACGCGGTGTTTTTTCGCCGCAGCGGCCATTTCGCGAAATTCTCGCGCGTTGGACGCGGCCGGTTTTTCGCACAGCACGTGCAGGCCGTGCTTCATGCACAAGATGGCCTGTTCGGCGTGCAGCGCATTGGGGCTCGCGATGTACACGGCGTCGATGACGCCGCTGGCCGCCATTTTTTCCACATCGGTAAACGTGTGGGGGATTTGGTGCTTGGCGGCGAATTCCGCCGCCCGCTCTTCTGTCCGCGAGCAAACCGCGGTCGGGACGAAACCGTCCGCTGCCGCCGCGGACGCGATCAGCTCGTCCGTAATCCAGTTCGTTCCAATCACGCCAAAACGGATCAACTTCCCACTACTCCTTTTTCCACCATGTTCCAACCGTTCAAAGGGTTTCGTTTCCTTTTCGTAAACTCAATCGGCTTCGTTTCCACTGTCGCCGCCGATGATGCGAACGCCGAAGTAATCCGGGATGACCGCGTCGGCGATCGGCTGCAGGGCCTTCGCGGCTTCGGGATCCTGCGCGATGCCGAACGCGCCCGCAAGGCCGCAAGCTCTCGCCATTTCCATGTCTCCGGCCGAGTCGCCGAACAGCACGGCGGCGTCACGGTCGACCCCGAGCAGCGCAAGCGCCAGCTCCGCCATCTCCGGATGCGGTTTGCCGTGAGCGACGCGATCGGAGCCGATCACGGCCGCAAAGCGGTCGCGGATGCCGAGCCATTCCAGATGGCGTTCGGCGGCTTCGGTGTCGTCCGCGGTGACGACCGCCAATTTGATGCCGTGCCGCGAGCATTGCTCCAGAAACTCCGGCAGTCCGGGCAGCGCGCGCGCCGGTTTGTGCCGTTCGAGAACGATGTTCGCCTCCTTCACGCAAGCCGTTACTTGCCGGACCGCTTCATTCCAGGGAATGTGTTTGCGATAAATTTGCCAGGCCAGGAGACCGCGATTTTCCGCCGTGCTGCCCATCACCGCCGGCCCTTTCGGGTCGTGTTTCCAACGGCCGTTGTGCCGGCGCATCCCGGTCACGTCCCGCCAATCGATGTCGGGATGGGCGGACGACAGCCGATCGATGAGCGTTTCCGTCCACAAGCCCCACATATGGTCGAAATCGATGATGGTACCGTCCTTGTCAAACAGCACCGCTTCCGCCGGACGCTCCACATGTCCCACCGCAATGCGCATAGCCGAAGATCACCGCCTCTCGGAATTCCGGCCCCTCTGATCGTTCGCGTTGTCCGATTCATCTCCATTATACGACATTATGCGACGACTTGCCGCCGTATGGTATGGCGGATCGGAAAACGGCCGTTTTTTCGCCGCGTTCCCCGACCTTGGTCCAGGTTTACCCTTTGTCTTGAGACGGATGACACCAGGACGCAAATCCGGTATGATGGGGTCAGATTTCGAGAATGTCAATCGTTGGGAAAGGGTGACGGGTACAGCGTGAATACTCGTGTGCTTTTTGGCGTCGTGTTGCTGTTGCTTGGCGGATATTTGTTGATTTTCAATCCCGGCGCGCATTTGGACAGCGGCGAACTGATCGCGCTGTTTTGGCCTTCGATTTTTGTCATTCCGTTCGGGTTGTTTTTCCATTGGCTGTATTTTATCATGCTTGAGCGGCGCGGCGTCGGCCTCCTCGTTCCGGGCGGCATCTTGCTTACGGTCGGTATCACTTGTCAAATCGGCATGCTGTTCGACAATTGGGACGTCATTTGGCCCGGATTTATTTTGGCCGTGGCGGTCGGTTTGTTCGAATTGTATTGGTTCGGCGGCAAAAACCGCTGGCTGCTGATTCCGATCAATATGTTTGCCGTGCTGTCGCTGATTTTCTTCACGATATTTACGATCGGGTCGATGTTCAACCAGACGATTTTCGGCAAGCCGGTCATTGCGGTCGTTCTCATTTTGATCGGGTTGTTGGTCCTCTTCGGACGCAGCGGCAAAAAAGACGGCATTTAGCGGCTTAGCGGCGTCCTGCGTTTCATGACGTTCGCGGTTAAAGCGCATTCGCATCCCGGACGTAGGCGCGAAGAACCGCAAGAAAGGGAGGAACCGCATGGTGCAAAACGTCGTGCTGATCACAGGGGCGTCGGGCGGCCTCGGGCGGGCGGCGTCCGTGGCGCTGGCGCGCGACGGCCATGTCGTCGCCGCCGCCGTGCGCGATATGGACAAGGCGGAAACGTTGATGGAAGAGGCGGCCCGCCATCAGGTTCGGGATCGCATTTTTTGCGTCCGGATGGACGTTACCGATAACGACAGCGTCAACGAAGCCGTCGCACAGGTGCTCGGCGAGCACGGCCGCATCGACGTGTTGATCAACAACGCGGGTTACGCGTCGGGCGGATTTGTGGAAGAGACGGATGTCGAAGCGTGGCGGCGGCAGTTCGATGTCAACGTGTTCGGGGTCGTGCGGGTAACCCGGGCGGTCATTCCGCACATGCGAAATCGCGGCGCGGGCAAAATCGTCAATATCGGCAGCGTCAGCGGACGCGTCGGGTTTCCCGGGCTCGGTCCCTACTCGGCGTCCAAATTCGCCGTGGAAGGCTTGAGCGAATCGCTGCGGCTCGAACTTCTGACGTTCGGCATTCACGTCGTTTTGCTGGAGCCGGGGGCCTATCGGACGGACATTTGGGACAAGGGGCTGTCGTCGTTCGCCGCGGATCCGGCGTCGCCCTACCAAACCATGGTGCAAAACGTGCTGAAAGAAGTCGTGCGTTCCGCGGAGAACGCGGGCGATCCGCGGGAAGTGGCCGAACTGCTGCGAAAAATCGTGCGCGATCCTTCCCCGTCGCTGCGATATCCGATCGGCAGCGGGGTTCGTCAAATGTTGATGCTGAAAAATGCGCTGCCTTGGAAATGGTTGGAACGCGCGGCGATCCGGCGGCTGACGGCGCGGTCCGGCGGCACGGAGCTTGAGGCCCGTGAAAATCGCGACCGGACGAGAGAATAGCGCCGAATGAGAGAATAACACCGGAAACGATGGGAGAATCTAATCCCCGATCAACCAATCCAGAAATGGGGGACCGCGATGAATCATCATCGTTTTGATTCCGGTGAAAGAAAAGGCGGCGGGCCCGCCGGTTTGCGGAAGGCCGGCGCGGATTTGGAGGTTTCCGCCGAACCCGGCGCGGCGCCGGTCCAACCGGATTTTGCCCGGCCTGACGAACCGGCGTCCGATGCGGATCGGGACGGCATGCGGGAAACGTTGGAACAGCTTCACGATGTTTACGCGGCGGGAGCGAGCGACGCCGTCTTCCTGCGGGACGGCGCGGATTGGGCGGACGGCGGAAAAGAGGAAAACGAGCCGGGCTTGGCGGAAGATCCGAAGTTGTAGCGCGTCTCATCGCCATTGCGCTTCAAGCGGAAATGTGCGCCGGAGACATGATGCCGCACAGGGTGCCGGACAAGACGGATTTTGGGAAACGGCAAGAAGAAGGCGGTTTGGTGTTCATCCGGTAAACTCGCCGATCGACGCCCGGACCCGTGCCGTCCCGGACCTGTTGCGCAGACGCGAATAGGTTTGGCGTTCACGGAATTATCGTCCGCGGACGACGTCGGCCACAATTTCATAGGAGCGCATTCTCGCGCGATGATCGTAGATCGCGGCGGAGATGATGAATTCATCCGCGCCCGTTTGTTTTTTAAATTCGGCCAGCTTCGCGCGGACCGTGTCCGGACCGCCGACAATCGTGTACCGGAGCTGCCCCATCACGACGGATTTTTCATAATCGTTCCAATCCAGCCGGTCCGGATGCGTCGGCGGCTTCATGCGGCCGGGACGGCCGCGGATCATGTTCAGGAACTGCTGGTACAGCGACGTGGAAAGCACGGCCGCTTCTTCGTCCGTGTCCGCCGCGATGACGTTCAAGCCGACCATGACGCGGGGTTCCGGGCAATCGTCGGAGGGCCGAAAACCGGTGCGGTAAAGTTCAAGCGCCTGCATCAAATAGTCCGGCGCAAAATGACTGGCAAAGGCGAAAGGCAAGCCCAAATAAGCGGCCAACTGCGCGCTGAACCCGCTGGAACCGAGCAGCCAAATCGGGATGTTCAGCCCTTCGCCGGGCACCGCCCGAACCCGCGGCGAGTCGGACTCCGCAGGCGGCTGAAAATAAGCGCGCAGTTCCGCCAGCAGTTCCGGAAAATCGTCGCCGGAACTCGACAGCCCCCGCCGCAGCGCGCGCGTGGTGGCAAAATCCGAACCGGGCGCGCGGCCGAGCCCGAGATCGATGCGGCCGGGAAACATCGATTCCAGCGTGCCGAACTGTTCCGCCACCATCAGCGGAGCGTGGTTCGGCAGCATGATGCCGCCGGAACCGACGCGAATGGTACGCGTGCCGGCAGCGACATACGCGATGACGACGGATGTCGCCGAACTGGCGACGCCGGGCATGCCGTGATGCTCGGCCAGCCAGTAGCGGGCGTATCCCCACCGTTCCGCATGCTGCGCCAGTTCCAACGTGTTGCGGAACGACTGCTCCACCGATTGCCCCTCTACGACCGGAACGAGATCGAGCACGGAGATCGGAATGTCAAGCTTCGGTTTGCTCATGCGCACTCCATCCTTTGTTCAACGCGTCGATGAAAACGTCCAGCGACTGGGCGCCGGAAATCGCCCATTTTTTGTCGATCAGGAAAAACGGCACGCCCCGGATGCCGATGCTGGCCGCTTCCCGTTCGTCCCGGCGTACTTCTTCGCCAAATTGGCCGCCCGCGAGCATTTCCGCCGCTTCGTCCCGCGAAAGTCCGATCTCCGCGGCGAGAGCGGCAAGCGTTTCCCTGTTTCCGATATGCAGCGATTCGGTGAAATAGGCGCGAAACAGCCGTTCCGCCATCTCGGCTTGCTTTCCGTGGAGCGCCGCCCAATGCGTCAGGCGGTGGGCGTCAAACGTGTTGGTCAAAATCATCGTGTCGAAGCGGTACGTCAACCCCAGCTCGCTTGCCTGCGCCGCGACGCGCTTGTTCATCTCAATGGCCTGCTCCCTGGTCATGCCGTATTTTTGGGACAACATATCGTACACATCATACCCCACATCCCGCTCCGCATACGGATCCAGCTCAAAACTGCGGTATACGACCTTCACTTCCGATGCGTGCGGAAACCGCGACAGCGCCTGTTCCAGCCGGGCTTTGCCCATGTAGCAAAACGGACAGGCGTAATCGGACCATATTTCAATGTTCATCACGGCACCTCCAGTTTGCAGTTTGGCAGTACGTTCTTATTATACCGCATTTTTCCCGTCCGCCGTATCTTTCCGCATTCCCCGTCCCTTTCGCCATGGTGGGCGGATGATTCGCACCGGACGTTTCGCGTTACCGCCAACTTCCCGCCAATTTCGCTTCCCATTCATTTTTCTAATATTTAAAGATTGTGTGAAGGACGATGGACCGAATGCGTAGTTCAGACGGGGGTTGTTTGTGCAAATGATCCAGATCGACCTCCTAAACCAAAAATGCGGGGCACGAGCGGCAAAATCCACGTTCATGCGGGGCCGCGCATCTTTTCCCGGCGGTTAACTCATCCTATAAACCGGGAGGCGATCAACATGGACACACCAAGAAACAACGGGAACAACACAGGCGCGGAACCGCAGCGGATCCAGGCGTACATGGCGGAACAACCGCCGGTTCAACCGTCGGCGCAAGCATTTGGGCAAAACGACGCCGTTATGCCGCAAGGGATGAAGATGACGGAAACCGGAAATCACGCCCAGGAAGAAGTGGTGGCCGTGCGCAAAAACGGAGACGGCGACATCGTCGAACTGAAGCTGACTTCCGGCAGGGTCGTGGATTACAAAACGGCCCAGGCGATGGTGAAAAACAACGAAATCCGCAACCTGAACGTTTTCCGCGGACGCGACGGCGAGGAACATCTGCGTTCCGATCCCGACGGCAGGGAAGACAACAACCTGGACAATTTGCCGACATTTTGAAACCGGTGTGCCTTTGAGCCCGATTTGGAGGAAACGGCGGACAGGCCGCGGCCTGTCCTTTTTTTCGGTGAATTATGTTGAGCGGAGTCGGTTTTCCAAAGGGCAAGTGCCGGCTCATCCCATCCACTTGGCGCCGCCATCCGGCGCATTTTCTATGCGGGAACAATCAAATCTTCGCTTGAATATGATGTCATATGTGATATGATCATATTCAAGAGGTGATTTGAATGACCCAAGAGGTTTGTGAAATATATTGTCATGACGAGCAAAAAGTGTCCCGCGTCAGCGCCGCGCTCCAAAACGTCGACACCCCGGAGATCGCCCGAATGTTCAAGGCATTGTCCGATGAAACGCGCATGAAGATCATCTACGCCTTGTGCCGGGAAGACGAGCTGTGCGTGTGCGACGTCGCCCACATCATCGGTTCCACGGTCGCGACCGCTTCGCATCATCTGCGGCTGCTGAAACAGATGGGTTTGGCCAAATACCGCAAGGAAGGAAAAATGGTGTTTTACTCGATTGACGACGACCACGTGCGTCAGCTGATCGATATCGCCCTGGCGCACATGAAGGAGAGGTTTCCGCATGAATGAAGCGGCGGACAAACGCGCGGTATATCGCGTCCAAGGGTTCAGCTGCGCGAATTGTGCCGCCAAGTTTGAGCAAAACGTCAAAAAAATTTCCACTGTCCGCGATGCGAAGGTCAATTTCGGCGCGTCCAAACTTACCGTGATCGGAGAGGCGAGCATCGAACAGCTTGAGGAGGCCGGCGCGTTCGAGGGACTGAAAGTGTACCCGGAATCGGAGCGGAGGACGGTCGAGTCCCAACCGTTCTGGAGCCGCAAAGCCGCCGCGATCACGCTGATCTCCGCGCTGTTGCTGGCGGCCGGATGGCTGCTCGGCATGCGGTTCGGGGAACACAGCGCCGTTTCGACGCTGGCGTATGCCGCTTCGATCGCGATCGGCGGGCACTCGCTGTTCATCAAGGGATTGCGCAGTTTGGTCAAGCTGAATTTCAACATGAACACGCTGATGACCGTCGCGATCGCGGGCGCCGCGGCGATCGGCGAATGGGTGGAAGGCGCCGTGGTCGTCATCCTGTTTGCGATCAGCGAGGCGCTTGAGTCGTATTCGATGGAAAGGGCGCGCCGGTCGATTCGCGCGCTGATGGACCTCGCGCCGAAAGAAGCCCTCGTCCGCCGCGACGGCAAGGAGTTCGTCGTTCCCGTCGAGGACGTCGACATCGGCGACATCATGATCGTCAAGCCGGGACAAAAAATCGCCATGGACGGAAACGTCGTGTCCGGAGTGTCCGCGGTCAACCAGGCGGCGATCACCGGCGAGTCGATACCGGTCGAGAAAGCGGCCGGCGATCGTGTTTTTGCGGGGACGCTGAACGGGGAAGGCGTGCTGGAAGTGGAAGTGACCCGGCGGGCCGAAGACACGACCATTTCGCGGATCATCCATCTGGTGGAAGAAGCTCAGGCCGAGAAAGCGCCGTCCCAGGCGTTTGTCGACCGTTTCGCCAAGTATTACACGCCGGCGATTATGGCCGCCGCGATAGGGGTTGCGGTCATTCCGCCATGGTTTGGCGGGAATTGGGAAACTTGGATTTACCGCGGGCTTGCGCTCCTGGTCGTCGGCTGCCCGTGCGCCCTCGTCATTTCCACTCCGGTGTCCATCGTCACGGCGATCGGCAACGCGGCCCGCAACGGCGTGCTGATCAAAGGCGGCATTTATCTCGAGCAGGCGGCGGACATCCATACGATCGCGTTTGACAAGACCGGAACGCTGACGAAAGGGATGCCGGAAGTGACGGATTTCATCCGCCTGGACGGTCCCGGGGAGCGGGAGCTGCTCGGCATGGCGGCCGCCATTGAGCGCATGTCGCATCATCCGCTGGCGTCCGCGATCGTGCGGAAAGCGGAAGCGGAAGGGATCGCGCCGGAACAGTTTCAGGCGGAACATGTCCGTTCCGTCACCGGGAAAGGGGCGGCCGCCGTCGTCAACGGGACGCCGTATCGGATCGGCAGCCCGGCCATGTGGACGGAGAGTGTGCCGAACGCCGTGAACGAGGGGCTGCAAAGAGAAATCCAACGCCTTGAGCAACAGGGAAAAACGGTGATGCTGTTCGGGCGGGAAGACGCGGTGCTGGCGGTCATTGCCGCGGCGGACGAAGTGAGGGAAAGCGGCATCCGCGTCGTTCGGGAACTGAAGCGGCTCGGCGTCGCGAAAACCGTCATGTTGACGGGGGACAATCGCGTAGCTGCCGGCGCGATCGGCAGCCGGATCGGCGTCGATGAGACGAGAGCGGAATTGATGCCGGAGGACAAGTTGACGGCGGTCCGCGCGTTGAAGGCGGAAGGACGGACGGCGATGGTCGGCGACGGCGTCAACGACGCGCCGGCGCTGGCGGCTGCGGACGTCGGCATCGCCATGGGCGGCGCCGGCTCGGATTCCGCGCTGGAGACGGCCGATATCGCGCTGATGGGCGACGATTTGTCCAAACTGCCCTGCACGATTCGCCTGGCACGCCGAACGCTGGCCGTCATCCGGCAAAACATCGCGTTCTCGTTGGGAATCAAGGCGTTGGCGCTGGCCTTGATCGCGCCGGGATGGCTCACGTTGTGGATGGCGATTTTCGCGGATATGGGCGCCACGCTGATCGTAACGTTGAACGCCTTGCGTCTCGTGCGGACACGCTGACGGTGGTGCGTTTCGCCGCAGCGACGGAACCATGGACTGCGGCCGCTCCCCCGCGGAGCGGCCGCTTTTTCCGTTTTCCGGCGAAAAAGGGTGTAGCCGCGGTCTGTCCGCAGCGGCGTCTATGGCAAGCCGTCCGCGATCGTGTATAATTTTTAATGGATTTCTTTGATACGACGGCTGGCGAATAGAGGGGAGAAGTCGATGACATTCGAGAACGGACGGAACGCACGGCGCATCTTGGTGACCACCGCCGTGGAAGCGGAACGGGAGGCGGTGCTGCGCGGGCTTGGCGAATCGCCGGCCTTTGATGTGGTGGCGGTAGGTGTCGGCCCTGCGGCGGCCGCGGCGGGCACGGCCAGGATGCTGGCGCGGCAAGGCGCGTCCTATGGATTGGTCGTTTGCGCCGGCATCGGCGGCGGATTCGCCGGCCGCGCGAAAGTGGGGGAGCTGGCGCTGTCCAGCGAAATTGTGGCCGCCGATCTGGGAGCGGAATCGCCGGACGGTTTTTTGAGCGTCGACGAACTGGGATTCGGTTCTTCCCGCGTATCCTGCGCGGCCGAATGGACGGAGCCGTTTCAGGATGCGCTGGCGGCAGCCGGTATCCCGGTCCGGTACGGGCCGATTCTCACGGTGTCGACTGCGACCGGAACGGCCGAGACGGCCGAACGGCGATCCGCGCTGGTGCCGGGGGCGGTGGCCGAGGCGATGGAAGGTTTCGGCGTCGCGGAAGCGGCGCGCGCTTGCGGAATTCCCGTTTTGGAGATGCGCGCGATTTCCAATGCGGTCGGACCGCGGGATCGCGCTTCTTGGCGAATTGGCGAGGCGCTTGAGCTGTTGCGGCGGGCAAGCGCGATTTTGGCGGAGGTGCTCTCATGAACATAGCGTTTTCTCCGTGTCCCAACGACACGTTCGTGTTTCACGCCTGGGTGCATGGACTCGTAGACGGCGCTCCTGCGTTGAACGTCACCTATGCGGATATCGATATTACCAACCGGATGGCGGCGGAAGACCGGGATCAGGACGTGCTCAAAATTTCGTACGCCGCGCTGCCGTGGGTGCTTTCGGAGTATATGCTGTTGCCCTGCGGCGGGGCGTTGGGCAGAGGCTGCGGGCCGCTGGTGCTGACGGCGGGAAGCCGTTCGGACGATGCGGGATCGCCGGCGGAAGCCGCTTCCCTTTCCGGCAAAAGGGTCGCCGTGCCGAGCGACCGTTCGACCGCATACTTGTTGTTTCGCCTCTGGGCGGCCCGCCACGTTCCCGGTGGCGTCGGCGACATTGTCGTGATGCCGTTTCACGAAATCATGCCGGCGGTGCGCGACGGCCGGGTCGATGCCGGACTTGTCATCCATGAAGCGCGGTTTACCTATGGTTCGTACGGACTCCGGCTCGTGCAGGATCTCGGCAGCTGGTGGGAGGAAGACACCGGTCTGCCGATTCCGCTTGGGGCGATCATTGCCCGCCGGTCGCTCGATGCGGAACGGATCGCGCAATGGATTCGCGCTTCGGTGGACTACGCGTGGGCGCATCCCGACGCGTCGCGGGAATATGTGCTCCGCCATGCGCAGGAAATGGATCCCGCCGTCGCGCAGGCGCACATCGATCTGTACGTCAATGAATATACGCGCAGCCTGGGCGAAGACGGATTGGCCGCGGTGGAAACTTTGCTCGGCCGGGCGGCGCGGGAAGGGCTCGTTCCGGCCGTCGACCCGGAACGGCTTCGTCCGCCGGCGGCGCTGTAGGTGTTTCGCAGCTTTTTGGCTTGCCGTTCGGTGCCGCGCATAAGGATGACCGGTGGAGATGCCGGGGATATGGAAATGGTTCCCTGCGGGAATCGGCTGAAATTTTCTCGGGGATCGAAAAACTTGCGTCTCGGGCATTGAGATCCGTATCGTGTTCTCGACGCGGTTTTAGGAGGGTGGAGAGGCCATGCATGTGCTGACGTCGGAAGAAATGCGCCGGTTGGACGAGCATGCGATTCGCGTATTGGGCATTCCTGAACCGGTGCTGATGGAAAACGCCGGGCGGGCGGTGGCGGAGGAAGTGCTGGCGATGTCGGCGGCGGTCGGCCGCCGCTGGCTGGTGCTTGCGGGGAAGGGCAACAACGGCGGCGACGGGCTCGTCGCCGCCCGCCATTTGCAGGAAGCGGGACTTGAGCTCACCGTCGTCTACGCCGCCGACCGCCGTTCGCTGGCCGGGTCCGCCGCGTTGCAGCGAGACATTGCGGAGCGGCTCGGCATCCGCTGTCTGCAGTACGGCGCCGATGAAATTCCGTGGCGGGAGGCGGACGGCGTCATCGACGCGCTGCTCGGCACGGGAACTTCCGGCGCTCCCCGCGGCGCGTACGCGCAGTTGATCGAGGAGGCCAACCGCAGCGGAAAGCCGATCGTCGCCGTGGACGTTCCGAGCGGGCTCAACGCCGATACCGGCCAAGCGTACGACCCGTGCATCCGCGCCGCGAAATCGGTCGCGCTGGCGTTCAAAAAACGCGGCCTCGCGCAATATCCCGGCATGGACTATGCGGGCGACGTCGTCGTCCGGCCGATCGGCATCCCGGCGCGCCTCGCGGAAGAGCACGGCGTGCGTACGTACGAACTGAATCGGGATGTGTTTGCGGCGAAGCTCGCTTTGGACCCGGCGGCGCGAAGGCGCGCGGATGCGCACAAAGGCACGTTCGGCCACGTGCTCGTGATGGCGGGAAGCCGCCCGATGAGCGGGGCTGGACTGCTCGCCGCGACGGCGGCGCTGCGCGGCGGCTGCGGCCTCGTCACCTGGGCGCTCCCCGCCTCCCTCGTGCCGTCGCTGGCCGGACGCCGGCCGGAGCTGATGCTGGCCGCGCTGGAAGACGCCGGAAGCGGCGATTGGAGCCATGTTCGCGCGGAAGAGGCGGTCGCGCTGGCCGAACGGAAGCAAGCGCTGGTGATCGGGCCCGGCATGGGCCGGTGGAACGGCGATGGCGGCTGGCTGCGCGAAATTTGGGCCGGCGTCGATGTGCCGCTCGTCGTCGACGCCGACGCGCTGAACGCGATGGCGGACGCCGGCGGGCTCAGCGAGTGGCCGCGGCGCAACGCTCCCGTCGTGTTGACGCCGCATCCCGGCGAAATGGCGCGGCTGACCAACCGCAGCACGGCCGAGGTGCAGCGCGACCGTATCGAAATCGCGCGCGAGTTTGCGGCGAGACACGGGGTGACGCTCGTGCTGAAGGGGGCGCGCACCGTCATCGCCACGCCGGGCGGCGAGGCTTACATTAATCCGACCGGCAATCCCGGCATGGCGACCGCGGGTTCGGGAGACGTGCTGGCCGGCTTCATCGGCGCGCTGCTCGCGCAAGGAATGTCGGGAGAACAGGCGGCCGCGCTGGGCGTATATCGCCACGGGGAAGCGGGAGACAAGGCCGCGGCCGGGCGAGGAAGACCGGACTCCGTCATTGCGGGCGACATCATCGCGGAACTGTGACGGTCGCCGTACGAAAAGATAATCGCGCCCATGCAAACGCCCACCTTGAAACAAGGCGGGCGTGCGCGTTTGACTTCAATATTTTCCGCTGACGACGAAAATGACGACCAGCACGAGCACCGCCATCACAAAGCAGGCGGCGATGAAGTTGTTGACGCTTTTGCGGGCTTTCGCCGCGTCGCCGGACTGCAGCGCTTTTCTCGCTTTGCCGCTCAGGATGGACAAGAGCACGATGAACAGCAAAATGACGATCGCCCCGAACTGTTCCATGAACAAGAGCCAGAACGGAAAACTGTCGTGGTTTTCCATGCCGAGCCGCATCAAAAGCAGGATGCCGCTCAGCAGCACGAGAAACGCGCTCGTGTGCGTCAGCGCGTTGAACGTGCGCACGACGCCCACGGACATGTCCGCCACATCCTTCGACTCGAGCTTTTGTTTCGCCTTCATCAGCAAAAACGCCGACATGGCCGTTGTCCCGAGCCACACCGCCAGTCCCGCCAAATGCAAAAACAGCAAGAAACCGTACATTCGGTGACCTCCCCATGATTTGGTATCCGTCCACCATTCTATCATGTTGCTATTCGATTTGCATGTGATTTTGCCGTCGACTTGTCAAACCGATCGTACTCTCGCAAATTGGGCATTGACAATTTTGTCGGATTGTTGACATAATAGGACAAAGCAATTATGAACGTTGTTCTATATAGTAGAAAGGTGTGGGTTCGAGTGGAGACGAAGATTAAGTCGCTGTCCAAGGCGCTTAATCTGCTGGAATGTTTTTCGGTGGAACGCCCCGAGCTCGGGATCACCGAACTGTGCCACATGTTGGGGTTGTATAAGAGCAATGTGCACAACATCGTGTCCACCTTGGAGAAACACGGATATTTGATGAAAAACCCGCAGACCAACAAATACCGACTGGGCATGCACATCTTGAGGCTCAGCCACATCATTTCCAAAACGCTTCGTGAAAGGGATTTCATCCTCCCGCACATTACACAGATCGCCAATGAGACCGAGGAGGTCGTCTATTACGGGGTGCTGCACGGCCGGTCGGTGTTGTACCTCGACTATGCGCATACGACCAACAATGTGTCCACCGGAACGATGTACGAGATTTCGCGGATGGGCGCCACCGCGCCCGTACACTGTACGGCGACCGGGAAAGCGATGATGGCCTACCTGCCCCGGCACGAACTGGACGAAATTTGGAACGCGCCGTTTCCGGCGCTGACCGACCGCACGATTACGAGAAAAGAACTCATGTTGATCGAACTGGAGAAAATCAGGGAACGCGGCTATTCCATCGACAACATGGAGCATGAGTACGGCGTCAAGGGCGTCGGCGTGCCCATCCTGAATTCCGAAGGATACCCGATCGCGGCCATCAGCGTCGCGGGACCGTCGCTGCGGTTCGACGATACGAAAATCGAATATTTCGCCGGCATTTTGAAAAAACATGTCGCCGAAATTCGCAAACAGATACCGTGATGGAACGGGATGCGCGGGAGAAACCATTCTTCCCCTCTTTTTTTACCATAAAATTAGAACAATGTTCCATATTGTAGAACATTCATTTCCTTTCATGACGAAGTTCGAGCGCAAATCGGCGTTCAACGCCACCGGGAGGGAGCACGATGGAGGTTACCAAAGGAAAAGAAAAATGGGTCGCGTTAGCCTTCATGGCGCCGGCATTGCTGCTTGTCGCCCTGGTTTCGATCTATCCGATCTTCGTGGCCGTCAACTGGAGTTTGTATGAAACGTCCTATGTCCGGGCGGTGAAATATGTCGGGCTGGACAACTTTGTCGCTCTGTTTACATCGGAGAACGGCGTTCAGAATATCGTCAACTCGGCGGTCTACGTGTTCAGCTCCATTTTGATCGTCATTCCGGTCGCCGTGCTGCTGGCCGTTCTGCTCAACCTGAACCTGAAACTGCGCACGCTGTTTCGCACCATGATCATTTTGCCCTGGGTCATTTCGCAGACGGTCACCGCGCTCTTGTGGAAATGGATGATCAATGCCAACTACGGTCCGATCACCTATATGCTGGAGCGGGTCGCGGGCATCAAGACCGATCTGCTCAGCACGCCGCTGGGAGCGAATTTGTCGCTCATTGTCGCCAACGTGTGGAACACGTTTCCGCTTGCGCTCGTGCTCGTGTTGGCCGCTTTGCAAACGATTCCAACGGAACTGTACGAATCGGGACGCGTCGACGGCGCGTCCGGGTGGAAATCGTTTTTCCACATCACGCTGCCGTTGATCCGACCGACGATTATGGTCGCCGTCATCACGCTCAGTCTCGAATACTTCAACATGGTGACCTTGATTTACGTGTTCACCGGCGGCGGTCCTTTCAGCGCGACGGAAACGTTGAGCTTGAGAGCGTTCAAGGAAGGTTTCGATTATTGGAACGTCGCGCTCGGTTCGGCATTCAGCGTAATCCTGTTCTTCTTCAACATTTTGCTGAGCCTGATCTACATCAGACTGCTGCGCAGCAAAGAGCATTGACAAGGGGGTGAGCCGGATGCAAAACATGACCGCCGGTGCCAAATTTTCCGCTTACGCTGTGTTGATCCTATTTTCCGCGTTCGCGCTGGTTCCTATCCTGTGGGCGTTCGGGACGTCGCTGAAGCCGGAAACGCAAATTTTGCAGTACCCGCCGAATTGGCTGCCTTCTTCCTATACGTGGACCCACTACTACAACGTTTTGTTCCGGTCGAATTTTCCGACGTATTTCTTGAACAGCATGCTGGTGGCGGCCATCTCGATTGTCGTATCGCTGTTTATCGCTTCGCACGCGGCCTATGCGGCGTCGAGGTTCCGCTTCAAAGGGATGAACCTGCTTCTGTTTCTCATCCTCATGACGTCGATGATCCCCGGCATTGCGGTATTGATTCCGCTGTACCTCACCTCGGTGAAAGTCGGCATCTACGACACGTTTTTCGTCATGATCTTGATTTACACGGCGTGGCGGACGCCGATGCTCACCTGGGTGCTGAAAGGATTTTTCGACGCGATCCCGCGGGAAATCGAAGAAGCGGCCAAGGTGGACGGCTGTTCGCCATGGAGAGCGTTTTACCAGCTCATTCTTCCCGTTTCGCAGCCGGGACTGGCCGCGGGCGCATTGTTGTCGGCCGTTTATGTGTGGAACGATTTTCTCGTGGCGTTTTCTTTCACCACCAAAGACGAACTGCGCCTTCTGTCCGTCGGCTTGTACAACTACATCACGCAGTACGGAATCAATTGGGGCCAGCTGATGGCCGCCGTCATGATCTCCATCTTGCCGGTGGTCGCCTTGTTCATCGGCCTGCAGTCGAAATTTGTGGACGGGTTGTCCGCGGGGGCCGTCAAAGGCTGATTCTCGCGTTCACCATATTACCATCTTACAAAATTGAGGGGTGTTAGGGATGAAGAAATGGTTGGCAATTGGTTTGGCTGTCCTGTTGGTGCTGGCCGGCTGCGCTTCGGGCGGTTCCAAAGGCGGCGGCAAGGATTCCGTATCCGGCGGCCAAGGAACCCAAAACCAAGGGTCCGGCGGCCAAGGGTCCGGATCGGACAGCAAGAAACCGGTCGAACTCAGCTTGTGGATTTTCCTGAATCCCCAGCAGACGGACGATCCCCGTTCGGTGGCGTTGAAGAACATCGTGGACAGCTTCAATGAAAGCCAGGACAACATCCGGGTGAAAGTGGAAAGCATCCATTACTCGAAAATCGATTCCCAGGTCATCCAGGCGGTGTCCGCCGGAGGCGGGCCGGACATTTTGAACGTGTACACGGACATGCTGAACCTGCACGTCGACGCGAAGACGGTTCAGCCGATGACCAAGTACGCGGAGCAGTGGATCCGGGAGGCGGGCGGCGATTATATTTACTCCGCGGACCAGCTGAAACTGAACGGCGAGATTATGTCGCTGCCTTGGGAAGCGAGGGTGTTCACCGTTTTTTACCGGCAAGATCTGCTGGATGAGAAAGGGCTTTCGGCGCCGAAAACGTTGGCGGAATGGCAGGAAGTGGCGAAACAGACCGCCGGCGACAACCGCCTCGGTTTCGCGGTGGGGCTGTCCGAAGGGGCGAACGCCGCCTCGTTCGTCGAAACGTTCATTCCGCTCTTGCGCGCGTACGGCGGCGCAATGTTCGACGCCGACGGCAAAGCGTCGTTCAACAGCGAAGCGGGTGTGAAAGCGATCGAGTTCATCAAGGACATGGTCGCATCCGGCGCCATGAACGAGCAGGCGGTTTCCATGACCGCCGACGATGTCACCAACGGGCTGAAAGCGGGCAGCATTTCGACGGCGATTTCCGGTTCGATGCGCGCGTCGGCCATCCGCGGCTCCGACATCGGGCAGCATATCAAGACGATGCCGGTTCCTCCCGCGGAAGAGGGGCAACCGTCGCCGACGATGGTGGCGGGCCAGACGCTGTCCATCGGCGTGAATACGAAATATCCGGATGAGGCGTTTGAATTCATCAAATATTTTCTCACCAAGGAGTCGCAAATCAAGTGGGCGGGAGCCGGAGTCATGCCGGTGCTCTCCTCGGCGTACGAAGATCCCGCCGTCAAGGAACTGGCGACGTATGACGAAATGATCAGCTGGAAAGAAGAAGCGAGCAAGAGCGGTCAAATCGTGTTCTACCCGGAAGATTACGCCAAACTGAGCGTGGAGCTGGCCAAGGCGGCGCAGCAGATGGTGTTCCAGAACGCGCCGGTCAAGGAAACGCTGGACAAGGTCGCCGCGCAGTACAATCAGGGAAAATAACGGTTTTCCGCTGAAAACGTGCGGCCGGTGCCGGGACTTTCAAAATAGCGCGAACGACCGGGAACGAATGACGGGCGGCCGGTGCGGGAAAGGAGAACAGGGCGAGCCGCGACGCGGCGCGGCCGTCCTGCTTCTACACATCACAGCCAGGTAGGAGGAAGAGAACGATGATCACCAAAGAGTACGACGTCATCGTCATGGGAGGCGGGCCGTCCGGTTTCATGGCCGCGATCGCCGCGGGACGGACGGGGGCGAAGACGCTGCTGGTGGAGAAAAACGGATTTTTGGGCGGGGCGGCGACCGCTGCGGCGCTCGGTCCGATATCGCCTTTTCATATTCGGGATGAACAGGTGGTCAAGGGCATTCCGCAGGAGTTCATGAACCGCATGGTGGAATACGGCGCGAGCCCGGGTCACTGCAAAGTGCTCGATCCGTACGGCAGCGGCGCGTATCTCGGCTTTTACGACCGGGAGCGCTACAAATATATCGCGCTGCAAATGGTGCTGGAAGCGGGGGCCGAAGTGCTGTTTCATTCCTTTTTTTACGAAACGGTCATGGATGGCGATCGCGTTGCGGGCGTGAAAGTCGTCAACAAAAGCGGGCTGAACGTGCTGAAAGCGAAAGTGGTCGTGGACGCCACGGGGGACGGCGACGTCGCCGCCGGCGCCGGGGCGGAATTTACGCTCGGCCGCGCCAAGGACAACAAAATGCAGCCGTCGACGCTGATGTTCGAGATGAGCAACGTTGACACGGACAGGCTGTATCAATATATTTTGGAACATCCCGACGATTTCGAATGGAAATCCGACGTCATTCCGATTCGCCCCTTCTCCGACAGACTGGTGAAAAAATACTTCGTCGCCCAGGGGTTCAAAAAATTCGTGGCGGAAGCGATCGAAAAAGGCGAACTGTACATCGGCCGCGACTCCATTTTGCTGTTGAACACCGTGTTTCCCGGCGTCGTCCATTTCAACTCGACCCGCATCATCAACACCGACGGCACGGACGCGTACTCGCGCACCGCGGCGGAAGTGGACGGCCGCAAACAGGTCGAATCCATCGTTCGCTTTATGAACAAATACGTGCCCGGATTTGAGTCCGCATTTTTGAGTACGACCGGCAGCGAAATCGGCGTCCGCGAATCGCGCCACATCGTGGGCGAGTATGTGCTGACGGCCGACGACGTGCTGGAAGGCCGCAAATTCGACGACGTCATCACGCGCGGCTATTTCCCGATCGACGTGCACAACATGGCCGGGAAAGCCGGGTACGGCGATCCGGAGTCGGCGGGCGCCTGGATCGACATCAAAGATTCCTACGACGTGCCGTACCGCTGCCTGGTGCCGAAAAAAATCGACGGCCTCGTCGTCGCCGGACGCTGCATTTCCGCGACGAGCGAAGCGCACGGTTCGTTCCGCACGCAGGGAAGCGTGATGGCGATCGGTCAGGCGGCCGGTACCGCCGCGGGGCTGTGCGCGAACAAGGGCGTCGAACCGAGAGAGCTGGATTACAGGGAGCTGCAGCAGGAACTGCTGAAAAACGGCGCGTCGCTCCGGCGCGATCCGGAAGCGGTGGAACGGGAGACGAAGAACGCGCAGCGGTATGTCGAGCAGTTTCTGCGCGAGAACAAGCGCCATATCACGCCGAATATCCATTAGGCGCAAGGTTCGGATGCGCTTCCGGCCGCTGCCGCGGGCGTCTTGCGTTGCATCGCGCGCCGGGGCGGCGGACTGTGTTTCCCCCCTTCATCTCCACACATGGAAAGCAGGGACGAGTATGAACGCGAATTTACCGGGTGGCGTGTGGCCGACGATGGTCACTCCGTTTACCGATAACGGGGAAATCGACGATGCCGCCCTGGAGCGGTTGATCGACTGGTATATCGCACGCGGCGTGTCCGGTTTGTTTGCCGTATGCCAGTCGAGCGAAATGTTTTATCTGAGTTTGGAAGAGCGCGTCCATCTGGCCGCCTTCGTGAAACAAAAAGCGGCGGGACGCGTGCCGGTCATCGCCTCCGGACATATTTCCGACGCCATCTCATCGCAAATCGCGGAATTGAACAAGATGGCCGAAACCGGCGTCGACGCGCTCGTGTTCATCACCAACCGGCTGGCGGAGCCGAACGAATCGGACGACGTGTGGCGGCGCAATATGGAAAAAGTGATGGCGGAACTGCCGCCGGACGTGCCGCTCGGACTGTACGAATGCCCGTACCCGTACAAACGGCTGCTTTCGCCGGAATTGCTCGCCTGGTGCGCGGAAACGGGACGGTTTTGGTTTCTCAAAGATACGAGCTGCGACGTGCGCCAGATCAAGGCGAAACTGGACGCGGTCCGGCACACCCCGCTGCGCATCTACAACGCCAACTCGGCGACGCTGCTGGAAACGCTGAAGCTGGGCGTCCACGGATACAGCGGCGTCATGGCGAACTTCCATCCGTCGCTGTACGTTTGGCTGACCGAACATTGGGCGGACCGGCCGGAGGAAGCCGACGATCTGGCCAATATGCTCAGCATGGCTTCCCTGATCGAAAAACAGCTGTATCCCGTCAACGCGAAATATCATTTGATGCTGGAAGGCGTGCTGGACAATGTGGCGAGCCGCTCGCAAAATGTTCGTCAGCTGACCGCCACCCGCCAGCTGGAAGTCGAGCAACTGCGCCGATTGACCAACAAATTGATGCGCGCGTACGAGCCGTCATTCGGAGGCACTTGTAGGATTTGATCACGAAACACGGAGGCGTCTCCCCCTTTAGATGCCGCATCGCCGAAGCGCAACTGTGCGTTTCGGTTTTTTTGTTGGAGTCGGAATTGAAAATGCGATAAAAACAGACATATTCAAAAATAAACAAACATATGATACACTGAATGATGTCCTAATCTTTTTGTTACGGGGGAAAAGTATGGTCGAATTTTTGTGGGATCGGGAAAAAGCAAACCAATGCAAAAGCGGTTTGGACGAACTGGTCTACCGCTCCAATCTGCTCGGCGCGGACCGGCGGGTGTGCAACTGGGGCGGCGGCAACACGTCGATGAAGACGACGATCACCGACTTTCGCGGGCGCGAAATCGAAGTGATGTGGGTCAAAGGCAGCGGATCCGACTTGGCCGCGGCGAAGTCGGGCAACTTCACCGGACTGCGGATGGAGGACATCCGTCCGTTGATGGAGCGGGACGCGATGTCGGACGAGGAGATGGTCGCGTATTTGTCGCACTGCATGATCGACGCCCGCCATCCGCGCGCCTCGATCGAGACACTGCTGCACGCGTTTCTGCCGTTTGCGCACGTCGACCATACGCATCCGGACGCGATCGTCAGCATTTGCTGCGCGGACAACGGCCGGGAGATGGCGCGGGAAATTTTCGGCGACCGCTTCGTCTGGGTGCCCTACGTGCGTCCCGGGTTCGCCTTGTCCAAAATGATCGCGCAGGGCGTGCTCGCCAATCCGAAAGCGGAACTCGTGCTGATGGAGAAACACGGTCTCGTCACCTGGGGCGACACGTCGGAATCCTGCTACGCGAAAACGATCGCGATCATCAACGAAGCGGAGCGGTTCATCGAAGCGCGCGTCCATGCGTCGAAACTGTTCGGCGGCGCCCGGTTCGAGCCGCTTGCGCCGGAGGCGCGGAAACGCCTGGCGGCGCAAGTCATGCCGCTCATTCGCGGCGCGGTCGGAGCAGGAACAAAAATGCTGGTGACGTTCGACGAAGGCGAGGACGTGCTGCAGTTTGTCAACGCGCGCGACGCGGCGCATTTGTCGCAGATCGGCGCCGCCTGTCCGGACCATCTCGTGCACACGAAAGTCGTGCCGCTCTGGATCGACTGGACGCCGGACGAAAACGGCGCCGCGGAGCTGGAAGAGAAGCTTCGCGAAGGCATCGCCGCGTACAAGGAGCGGTACCGGGCGTATTTTGAACGCAACCGAAACGAAGGCGACGTCATGTTCGAACCGGCGCCGCGCGTCATCCTCGTGCCGGGACTCGGCATGTTCAACACCGGCAAGAACTGGTCGATGTCCAGGGTGAGCGGCGCGCTGTACCGCCGGGCGATCGCGGTCATGCGCGGGGCGACGGCTCTCGGCCGGTTCGTGTCGCTGTCGGAAAACGAAGCCTACAACGTGGAATATTGGCCGCTGGAACTGTACAAATTGTCGCTGGCGCCGCCGGAAGCGGAGTTTTCCCGCCAGGTCGCGTTCATTACCGGAGGCGCGGGCGGCATCGGCAGCGAAACGGCGAGACGGCTCGCCGCCGAAGGAGCGCACGTCGTGCTCGCCGACCTGCATGCGGAAGGAGCGGAACGCGTCGCCGCCGAAATCAACGCCAAGTACGGGGAACATCGCGCGGTCGCCGTCAAAATGGACGTGACCAAAGAGGAGGAAGTCCGGGCCGCTTTCGAATTCGCGTGTCTCGAATACGGCGGCGTGGACATCCTGGTCAACAACGCGGGACTCGCCACCTCCAGCCCGTTTGACGAGACGACGCTGGAGGAGTGGAACCTGAATCTCGGCGTGCTGGGCACCGGGTATTTCCTGGTGGCGCGCGAAGCGTTCAAACTGATGAAAAAACAAAGCACCGGCGGCAGCATGGTGTTCGTCGGCTCCAAAAACTCGATTTACGCGGGCAAAAACGCGGCCGCCTACAGCGCCGCCAAAGCGCTGGAAGCGCATCTGGCGCGCTGCATCGCGACGGAAGGCGGAGCGTACGGCATTCGCGTCAACACGGTGCTGCCGGACGCCGTGCTGCAGGGTTCGGCGATCTGGAACTCCCGTTGGCGCAGCGAGCGGGCGGCGGCGTACGGCATCGAGCCGGACCAATTGGAAGAATACTACCGACAGCGGACGACGCTGCTCGTCAACGTGTTTCCGAAGGACATCGCCGAAGCGGTCGCCTTTTTCGCCTCGCCGCGCGCGGCCAAAACGACCGGCTGCATGCTGACGGTCGACGGCGGGGTGCCGGCGGCGTTTACAAGATAGCCGAAAGGCCATATGATCGATTTGTCGGATCAACCGGATTCCGCGCGGGGAAGCCGCGCTTCCGCCGCCGCGGCGCCGGTCGTCCGCATCCGGGAGGGATTGAACATGTCCAACGACATCATGAAAAATTACGAGGCGGCCAAAGAATTGTACGCCGCGCACGGGATCGACACCGATAAGGCTTTAGAGCGGCTGGCCGGCATTCGCGTCTCCGTGCACTGCTGGCAGGGAGACGACGTGCGCGGTTTTCTGAACCGCGAGCAGGAGCTGACGGGCGGCATTTCGGTCACCGGCCACTACCCGGGAGCGGCGCGGACGCCGGAGGAATTGCGCGCCGATTTGGAGAAAGCGTTTTCACTCATCCCTGGGAAACACAAGGTGAATCTTCACGCCATTTATGCGGATACGACGGAAAAAGTGGAACTGGACCGCATCGAGCCGAAACACTATGCGTCCTGGATCGATTGGGCGAAGGAGATGCGGATCGGACTCGACTTTAACCCGACGTGTTTTTCCCACGAAAAATCGAAGGACGGATTCACGCTGAGCCACGCGGACCCGGCGATCCGGCGGTTCTGGATCGACCACTGCAAGGCGTCGCGGCGCATCGGCGCCCGCTTCGGCGAGCAGCTCGGCATCCCCTGCGTTACCAACATTTGGATTCCGGACGGGTACAAGGACATCCCGGCGGACCGGCTGGCGCCGCGCGTGCGGCTGAAAGAGGCGCTCGACGAAGTGTTCGCGGAACCGCTGGATGCGGCCCACAACTTGGACGCGGTGGAAAGCAAACTGTTCGGGCTCGGTTCGGAGGCGTACGTTGTCGGCTCCCATGAATTTTACATGGGATACGCGCTGCAGAACGGCAAGCTGATTTGTCTCGACGCCGGCCATTTCCATCCGACGGAGACGATTTCCGGCAAGCTGTCCGCGTTGTCCTTGTTCGCCAGCGGCATTTTGCTGCACGTCAGCCGCCCGATGCGGTGGGACAGCGACCATGTGGTCATTCTGGACGACGAGCTGCTGGAAATCGGCCGGGAGCTGGTGCACGGCGACCTGCTCGACAAAACGCACATCGGCCTCGATTTCTTCGACGCGAGCATCAACCGCGTCGCCGCTTGGGTTATCGGCACGCGCAATACGCTCAAGGCGCTGTTGCGGGCGCTGCTCCTGCCCGCCGACCGGCTGCGCCAGGCGGAACGGGAAGGCGACTACACGACGCGTCTCGCGCTGATGGAGGAGTTCAAGACGTATCCGTTCGGCGCCGTGTGGGATTACTACTGCGAAATGTCCGGCGTGCCCGTGCGCGAGCGGTGGCTTTCCGAAGTGAAGGCGTACGAGCGGGACGTGCTGGCCAAGCGGGGATGACGGCGCATGCGCGGCGAGGATGGGCGGCGCAATCGGCGTCGGCGGCAAACCGATGCCGCCAAGCGGCAAGAGGATTGGTCAATGGCGCAGATGATGCAATATGAAGGCGGGTGACGCAACGTGTCCACCATTTTGGCGTATGATCTCGGCGCAAGCAGCGGCCGCGCGCTGCTCGGAAGACTGGACGGGCGGCGCATCGTCGCGGAGGAAATCCACCGGTTTCCCAACGATCCCGTGTCGGTGGGCGGGCGGTTGTATTGGGATATTTTGCGTTTGTACCATGAAATGAAACAGGGGCTGCTCAAGGCCAAACATCGCGGCGTTCAGCCGCAAAGCCTCGGCATCGATTCCTGGGCGGTCGATTTCGGGCTCCTCGGCGCCAACGGGGAACTTTTGGGCAATCCGTACCATTACCGCGATCGCCATACGGAAGGCGTGATGGAACAGCTGTTTGCGGTCGTGCCCCGATCGGAACTGTTTCGCCGGACGGGCATCCAGTTTCTCCCCTTCAACACGATTTACCAGCTGGCGGCGATGAAAAAGGCGGATTCCCCGCTGCTGGCGAAAGCCGAACGGTTTTTGATGATTCCGGACTTGCTGCGCTATTTCCTGACGGGAGAAGCGGCCAACGAATTTTCCAACGCGACGACGACCCAGCTGTTCAACCCTTCGCTCGGCGATTGGGACCGGGACTTGCTCCGCCTCATCGGCATCCCGGACCGCTGGTTCGGCCAAATCGTGCGGCCGGGCACGGAAGCGGGCGCGCTCCGCGAATCCGTCCGCCGAGAGCTGGGCGTATCGCCTGCGCCGGTGATCGCCGTCGCCGAACATGACACGGGTTCGGCCGTCGCCGCCGTGCCGGCGTCGGAAGAGCCGTTCGCGTATTTGAGCTGCGGCACCTGGTCGCTGATGGGGACCGAGGTCCGGCAGCCGGTCATCGACAGCGAGGCGTTGGCGCTGAATTTCACCAATGAAGGCGGCGCCTTCGGCACGTACCGGCTGCTGAAAAACATTATGGGGCTGTGGATTTTGCAGGAAACCGCGCGGGAATGGGAGCGGGCAGGATTTGCGCTCTCCCACGCCGAAATCGTACAATTGGCGTCAGAGGCGCGCCCGTTCGTTTCGTGGATCGACCCGGACGATCCCGTCTTTTTGCCGCCGGGCGACATGACGCCGCGCATCCGGGACTACTGCGCGCGAACGGGCCAGCCGGTTCCGGCCGCGCGGGGAGAGTTCGTCCGGTGTGTTCTGGAAAGCCTGGCCTTCACGTACCGGCGGGTGCTGGAGAGTCTGGAGCGGCTGACCGGCGCGCGCTATGGCGGACTGCACATGGTGGGGGGCGGCATCCGGAACGAACTGCTCTGCCAGTGGACCGCCGACGCGATCGGCAGGCCGGTATGGGCGGGGCCCGTGGAAGCGAGCGCGATCGGCAACTTGATCGTGCAGTGGATCGCGCGGGGGCAGTTTTCCGGCATCCGCGAGGCGCGCGCGGCCGTCCGGGCTTCGTTTCCGGTGAAGGCGTACGAGCCGCGCCGGCAGGACGTTTGGTCGGAAGCCTATGAACGGTATTGCCGCGTCACAAGCGGGGAAAAAGCGCAGAAGACCGATTAGAAAGAAGGATTCGCATGCTGCAGGCGGAACGCCATGACAAAATTGTCGACATCGTCAACGAGCGCGGCAGCGTCCGCGTGACGGAGTTGAGCCGCATTTGCGGAGTGACCGAGGAAACGATCCGCCGCGATTTGGACCGGCTGGAGCAGGAAGGGCGGCTGCGCCGTTCGCACGGCGGAGCGGTCAGCGT
>Ga0066871_100113_pt1 | contig 68428 bp, 59 predicted proteins | sample CeladaPassage60B_FD_62209 | JGI IMG/M metagenome (GOLD analysis project Ga0066871, IMG submission 62209) | Cellulose-adapted microbial communities from the Joint BioEnergy Institute, USA - Passage3 60B | ecosystem: Engineered > Bioreactor > Continuous culture > Unclassified | place: USA...
TACGAGGCGTTCGCCACCCTGCTCGACCCGGGCGACGAGGTCCTCGTGGTCGCGCCGTACTGGACCACCTACCCGGAGGCGATCAAGCTCGCCGGCGGCGTCCAGGTGGACGTCGTCACCGACGAGACCACCGGCTACCTCGCCTCGGTCGAGCAGCTCGAGCGGCACCTCACCGAGCGCACCAAGGTGCTGCTGTTCGTCTCGCCGTCGAACCCCACCGGCGCGGTCTACCCGCCCGAGCAGGTGGCCGAGATCGGCCGCTGGGCCGCCGAGAAGGGCCTGTGGGTGGTCACCGACGAGATCTACGAGCACCTGGTGTACGGCGACGCGAAGTTCACCTCGATCGCCACGGCCGTGCCCGAGCTCGGCGACCGCGTGGTGATCCTCAACGGCGTCGCCAAGACGTACGCGATGACCGGGTGGCGGGTCGGCTGGCTGATCGGCCCCAAGGACGTGGTGAAGGCCGCCACGAACCTGCAGTCGCACGCGACCTCGAACGTCTCCAACGTGGCGCAGGCCGCGGCGCTCGCCGCGGTCTCCGGCGACCTGTCCGCGGTGGCCGAGATGCGCGCCGCGTTCGACCGGCGCCGCCGGACGATGGTGCGCATGCTCAACGAGATCCCCGGCGTGGTGTGCCCCGAGCCGCTGGGCGCGTTCTACGCCTACCCCTCGGTCAAGAACATCCTCGGCAAGGAGCTGCGTGGGCGGCGCCCGCAGACCTCCGCCGAGCTCGCCGAGGTGATCCTGGAGGAGGCCGAGGTCGCGGTGGTGCCCGGCGAGGCGTTCGGCACGCCGGGCTACTTCCGGCTCTCCTACGCGCTCGGCGACGACGACCTGGTCGAGGGCGTGAGCCGGATCGGCAAGCTGCTCGCCGAGGCGCACTGACGCCCGCGCGCCGCGCCGTACCGAGACGTCCCCCGGAGACGTCCCCAGGAGACGTCCCCCGGCGGTGGCCCGCGCGGCCGCCGCCGGGTTCCTTTTCGCCCGTTCCTTTTCGCCCGCCTTCGCGGCGCGGCGGTGCCGCAGGTCCGGATTCCGGCGGCCGGCGATCGGCCGGAACGGCCGCGCGCACTCGGCGGCGTGCGGCACGATATGGCAATGCCACGTCCGCTCCACACCCTGCCGAAGGCGCATCTGCACCTGCACTTCACCGGGGCGATGCGCCACTCGACGCTGATCGAACTCGCCCGGGAACACGGCGTCCACCTCCCCGACGCGCTCGAGGAGGACTGGCCGCCCCGGCTCCGGGCGACCGACGAGCGTGGCTGGTTCCGGTTCCAGCGGCTCTACGACATCGCGCGCTCGGTGCTGCGCCGCCCGGAGGACGTCTACCGCCTGCTGCAGGAGGCGGCGGAGGACGAGGTGGCCGAGGGCTCCCGCTGGCTGGAGATCCAGGTGGATCCGTCCGGGTACGCGCACCGGTTCGGCGGCCTGACGAGCACGCTGGAGCTCATCCTCGACGCCGCCGACCGGGCGGCGAAGGCCACGGGGCTCGGCATCGCGGTGATCGTGGCGGCGAACCGCACCCGGCACCCGCTCGACGCGCGCACCCTCGCCCGGCTCGCCGGGCAGTTCGCCGGGCGCGGCGTGGTCGGCTTCGGGCTCTCCAACGACGAGCGGCGGGGCCGGGCGCGGGACTTCGACCGGGCGTTCCGCATCGCCAAGCGGGCCGGGCTGCTCGCCGTGCCGCACGGCGGCGAGCTCGCCGGGCCGGAGAGCGTCGCCGAGTGCATCGACGACCTGGAAGCCGACCGGGTGGGGCACGGCGTGCGCGCGGCCGAGTCCGACCGGCTCATGGAGCGCCTCGCCGACCGGCAGATCTGCTGTGAGGTCTGCCCGACCTCGAACGTCGGCCTCGGCGTCGCCGACACCGTGGCGGACGTGCCGCTGCGCCGGCTGTTCGACGCGGGGGTGCCGATCGCGCTCGGCGCGGACGACCCGCTGCTGTTCGGGGCGCGGCTGCTGCCGCAGTACGAGCTCGCCCGCACCGTGTACGGCTTCCGCGATGCGGAGATCGCCGAGCTCGCCCGCCAGTCGATCCGGTCCTCGGCCGCCCCGGACTCGGTCAAGGTGGAGCTGCTGCGCGAGATCGACCGCTGGCTCGCCGCGCCGGTGGAAAAGCCGGAGGCCCCGGCGGCGGTCGGCCGCTGACCCGCCGCCCGGAGCCGGGTCAGTCGAGGACGCCGCCCTCCAGGCTCGTGCCCCGGGCGTAGGCGGCCTCGTACCGCTCGTCGCCGATCATGCTGCGCACCCGGTGCTCGGTGCTGCCGCGGGCGGCGCCGAACGCCTGGGCCCGCGGGGCGCCGAACGCCGACCAGATGCGCTGCCCGGCGCCAAGCAGCCGGGCCGAGCGCTCGCCGTCGCCGCGGGCGGCGGCGATCGCGGCGAGCTGGTCGACGGCGAGCGCGCTGCCGAGCGCGTCGCCGAGCCGCCACTTGGCCGCGAGCGCGGCGTGTACGTGCTCCTCGGCGGCGTCGAGGTTGCCCCGGGCGAGCGCGAGCACCGACCGGGCGTAGTCGCCGTACGAGCGCGACCAGACCTCGCCGTGCCGCTCGCACCACTCCCGGTGCCCGCGGAGCACCTCGTCGGCGCGGGCGTGGTCGCCGCGCCGCCCGAGCACGAGCGCGAGCGTGGGGCGCGCCATGGCGAGCCCGATGCCGGGCTCCGGCACCCGGGAATACAGGTCGATCGACTCGCAGACGAGCTTGAGCGCGCGGTCGAGGTCGTCGCGGAGCAGCGCCAGCACGGCGGCGACGTGCACCGCGGCGGCCGCCCCGGCCTCGTCCCCCTGGTCGCCCGCCTCCTCCAGCGCCTCCAGCGAGCGGTCCGCGGCGACGGTGAGGTCGCCCTGGGCGAGCGCGACCCACGCCGAGGCCCACAGCGCCTTGGTCCGGGCGGGCGCGGGCCGCCGGTTGCAGGCGAGCGCGCGCTCCAGGTAGTGGCGGCCCTCGGCGATCCGGCCGGCGCACAGCCACAGGAACCACAGCGCGGCGACGAGCTCGAGGCCCTCCGGCTCGGTGACGGTGTGCTCGATCGCGGCCCGCAGGTTGGGGTACTCGCGGTGCGCCCAGTCGGTCCAGTCGAGCTGGACGCGGCCCGCCCACTCGGCCTCGGCGCGGAGGGCGGCCTCGCGGTAGTGGCGGTGGTGCCGCCGCCGCAGCTCCTCCTCCTCGCCCAGCTCGCGCAGCCAGAACGCGCCGTACTCGCGCATCGGCGCGTACATCCGGCACCGCCCGGCCGTGCTCGGGGTGACCACGGAGGCCTCGATCAGCCGGGTGAGCGCGCGGGCGGCGTCGGGGAGCCGCTCGTCGGTGCACACGGTGATCGCGGAGCCGACGTCGAAGCTGCCGGGGAACACCGACAGCCGGGCCCACAGCAGCCGCTCCCGCGGGCCGCACAGCTCGTGGCTCCAGCCGACCGCGGTGCGCAGCGAGTGGTGCCGCCCCTCGGCGATCCGCCCCGGGTCGTCGCCGAGGAGGGTGAACACGTCGCCGGGGCGCTCGGCGAGCTCGCCCGCGGAGACGGTGCGCAGCCGCCGGGCGGCGAGCTCGAGCGCGAACGGGATGCCGTCGAGCCGCCGGGCCAGCTCGCCGAGCGGCCGCCGGTCGCCGGCCGCCCCCGCGGGCCGCGCGCCGAGCGCCTCGGCGCGCCGGGCGAGCAGCCGGACCGCGTCGTACCGCTCGGGCCGCTCGTCCCCGGGCGGGGGCACGGGGAGCGGCTCCACCCGGAGGATCCGCTCCTCCGGCAGGCCGAGCGGGCACCGGCTGGTGGCGAGGATGCGCACTCCGGGCGCGGCGGCGCGGATCGCCGCGGCGAGCTCGCGGCAGGAGGCGAGCAGGTGCTCGCAGGTGTCGAGGACGAGCAGCATGCGCTTGCCGGCGAGCCGCTCGGCGAGCACCTCCTGCTGCGGCCGGGCCGCCTGGTCGCCCACGCCGAGCGCGGCCGACACGCCGTGCGCGAGCAGGCCGGGGTCGCGCTCGGCCGCCAGATCGGCGAACCAGGCCCCGTCCGGGAGGCGGCACGCGCGGGCCGCCTCGATCGCGAGCCGGGTCTTGCCGACCCCGGCGGGCCCGGTCACGGTCACCACCGGGTGCTCCCCGATGAGCCGGACGAGCTCGGCGAGCTCGGCCGAGCGTCCGATGAGGCCGCCGATCTCCGCGGGCAGGTTGCCGGTCTGCCATGACGTCTTCATCACTGGTCCGCCCTCCTGCCCGCCAGGCAACCATGCCGTGGGTAACGACACGGGTGCGATCAGTGGTCACGGGTGGGGCGGAGACCTTCGAAGACGAAGGATCCTCCTACCCGGGAGAAGGATTCACCGCTCTCCGCGTCCGATCCGCCACTTTCGGTAATCGTCGTGGCGGCGCCGTACCGCGTCGCGCTCGCCGAGCCGGTCGAGCCACTCGGCGCCGAACGCCCGCACCCCGCGCAGCAGGCGGTACCGGGCCGCGCCGGGCAGGTCGGCGCGGAGCACCACGGACTTGTCGACGAGCCCGCCGATCGCGTCGAGCACGGCCCAGGCGGGCAGCGGGCCGCCCGCGCACACGTGCTCCGCGGCGGCGAGGTCGAAGTCGCCGGGGAACACCGACAGCCGGGCCCACAGCAGCCGCTCCCGCGGGGTGCACAGGCCGTGGCTCCAGCCGAGCGCCGCCCGGATGCTGCGGTGCCGTTCCGGCAGGTCCGCGGCGGCCACCGGGGCGGCCCCGGCGGGCTCCCAGCCGTCGCCGAGGGCGGCGATGTAGTCGCGGATCGGGCGGCCGGGCAGCGCGCGGGCGGCGAGCTCGATGGCGAGCGGCACGCCGTCGAGCAGCCCGCACAGCTCCCGGGCCGCCTCGGTGTCGAGGCCGGGCGGGTCGCCGAGCCGGTCGCGCAGCAGCGCGACCGCGTCGCAGCCGGGCAGCGGGCGCACGAGGTGGACGTGCTCGCCGGGCACGCCGAGCGACTGGCGGCCGGTGGCGAGCACCCGCAGGCCGGGTACGGCGCGCAGCAGCGCGGTGGCGAGGCGGGCGGCGGCGTCGACGACGCGGTCGCAGGTGTCGAGCACGAGCAGCGCCCGGCGGCCGCCGAGCCGGGCGGCCATCGCGGCGACCTGCTCGGCGGCGGCGCCCTGGCCGGCGGTGCGGTCGCCGCAGGAGCCGACGCCGAGGCCGCGGGCGACCGCGCCGGGCAGCGCGTCCGGGTCGTCGAGCGGCTCGAGGTCGACCATGACGGTGAGGTCGACCGGGATCTCCCGGGCGTGCTCGAGCACCCGGCGGGCGAGGCGGGTCTTGCCGACCCCCGCGACCCCGCAGAGGGTGACGAGCCGGGCCCGCCGGAGCAGGCGGGTCAGCTGGGCGAGCTCCGCACGCCGCCCGACGAAGGTCGTCGCCATGAAGCCCCTTTCGCGAAACCCTCATCGTAGGCGCGGCGGACCACGCGGGCGGCCCGCTGGCACTAGACTCCCGACGTGGCCGGGGCTGCCGCCGGCCGTACGCTGTCGCGCAATCCCGAGCGAAAACCACCATCGATCGGAACGGGACACATGTCTGGGTATGACCGTGTTGTTCAACCGGCCGCCGGTGACGGAGCCCTGGAGAACCACCTGGGCGGGGACGAGGCGCGCAACTACCGGCGCTACGAGTACGACATGGTCGCCCCGCACGTCGGCCGGTCGATGCTGGAGATCGGCTCGGGACTGGGGCACTTCGCGGAGCAGTTCCTGCCCCGCCTCGACCGGCTCGTGGTGAGCGACTTCGACCCGTACTGCGTCGAGCAGCTCACCAAGCGGTTCGCCGACCACGAGAACGTCGAGGTGCTGCAGTTCGGCCTGCCGACCGAGATCCCGCTGCGGGAGAAGGTCGACACCGTGGTCATGATGAACGTCCTGGAGCACATCGAGCAGGACGTCGAGGCGCTGCGCTCGGTGGCGAAGGTGACCGTGCCGGGCGGCCGGATCGTGCTGTGGGTGCCGGGCTACATGCAGCTCTACGGCGACTTCGACCGGAAGGTCGGGCACGTCACCCGGTACACCCCGAAGACGCTGCGGGCCACGGTGGAGCGGGCCGGCCTCGGCATCGAGGTGCTCAAGCCGATCAACCTTCTCGGCGGCATCGCCTGGTGGGTCGCGGTACGGCGCGGCGGCGCGAGCTACCCGGACCCCCGGCTGGTCAAGATCTACGACCGCACCGTGGTGCCGCTCACCCGGCTGATCGAGCGCTTCATCCGGCCGCCGTTCGGCCAGACCGTGTTCTGCGTCGCCCGGGTCCCCGAGACGGGCGACGCCTGACCCGGAGCGCCGGAGGGCGCGGCCCGGCCGCGTCCTGACGGCGTTCTGACCAGGGTCTGACCAGGGTCTGACGGCGGCCTGCCCGCGGCCGCAATCGTCGGCCTCCCATTGGGTACGTAGTTCGCACGACACGCAACGTCGACGGTACGTATACAAAACGTCGCCTCCGAGGCGTCGTTGGGAGGCCGAGATGACGGACTACGCGAAAGCACGCGAGATCGCCGAACAGGCGCGTGAACGGGAGTGGACGCGGCCGAGCTTCGGCAAGCAGCTGTTCCTCGGCGACCTCCGGCTCGACCTCGTGCACCCGATGCCGCGGCCGGACGCGGAGCAGAACGCCCGGGGCGACGAGTTCCTCCGCGCGCTGCGCCGGTTCCTCGAGAACAAGGTCGATCCGGCCGCGATCGAGCGCGAGGGGGTGATCCCGCAGGACGTGATCACCGGGCTCGCCGACCTCGGCGCGTTCGGCATGAAGATCGAGCCCGAGTACGGCGGGCTCGGCCTCAACCACCGCTACTACGCGCGGGCCCTGGCGCTCATCGGCTCCTACTCCCCCGCGATCGCCACGCTGCTCTCGGCCCACCAGTCGATCGGCGTGCCGCAGCCGCTGCGGCTGTTCGGCACCGAGGCGCAGAAGCGGGCGTTCCTGCCGCGGTGCGCGCGCGGCGAGATCTCCGCGTTCCTGCTCACCGAGCCGGACGTGGGCTCCGACCCGGCCCGGCTGTCCACCACGGCCACGTTCGTCGACGGTCCGGACGGCGGCCACTACGTGATCGACGGCACCAAGCTGTGGACCACCAACGGCACGATCGCCGACCTGCTCGTGGTGATGGCCCGCACCGGCTCGCGGATCAGCGCGTTCGTGGTGGAGGCGAACTCGCCCGGCATCACGGTGGAGCGGCGCAACGCGTTCATGGGGCTGCGCGGCATCGAGAACGGCCTCACCCGGTTCGAAGGCGTGCGGGTCCCGGCGGCGAACCGCATCGGCAAGGAGGGCCAGGGCCTGAAGATCGCGCTCACCACGCTCAACACCGGCCGGATCTCGGTGCCCGCGGTGTGCGCGGGCATCGCGAAGTGGGCCGCGAGGATCGCCCGGGAGTGGGGCGACGCCCGGGTGCAGTGGGGCCGCCGGATCGGCGAGCACGAGGCGGTGGCCGGCAAGATCGCGTTCATCACGTGCACCGCGTACGCGCTCGAGGCGCTCGTCGACCTGTGCTGCCGCCTCGCCGACGACGAGCGCAACGACATCCGCATCGAGGCCGCGCTCGCCAAGCTGTGGGCCTCGGAGATGGCCTGGCAGGTCGCGGACGAGCTGGTGCAGATCCGCGGCGGGCGCGGGTTCGAGACCGCCGAGTCGCTCGCCGCCCGCGGCGAGCGCGGGGTGCCCGCCGAGCAGATGCTGCGCGACCTGCGGATCAACCGCATCTTCGAGGGCTCGACCGAGATCATGCACCTGCTCATCGCCCGCGAGGCGGTCGACGCCCACCTCTCGGTCGCGGGCGACCTCGTCGACCCCAAGGCGGACCTGCGCGCCAAGGCCGCGGCGGCGCGCCGCGCCGGCGGGTTCTACGCGCGCTGGCTGCCGACGCTCGTCGCCGGGCCGGGCAACCGGCCGGGCTCGTACGCGGAGTTCGGGCCGCTCGCCCACGAGCTGCGGTACATCGAGCGGGCCTGCCGCAAGCTCGCCCGGTCGACCTTCTACGGCATGTCCCGGTGGCAGGGGCGGCTGGAGCACCGGCAGCGGTTCCTCGGCCGGATCGTCGACATCGGGGCCGAGCTGTTCGCGATGACCGCGACCTGCCTGCGCGCCCGGGAGGACGCCTCCCGGCTCGGCCGCGCCCCGCTGGAGCTCGCCGAGGGCTTCTGCCGGCAGGCCCGGCAGCGCGTCGAGGCGCTCTTCCACGACCTGTGGGACAACACCGACGACACCGACCGGCGGATCGCCCGCCGGGTGCTGGAGGGCCGGTACACGTTCCTCGAGGAGGGCGTGCTCGACCCGTCGATCGACGGCCCGTGGGTCGCCGTCCCGCGCCAGAAGGTGGCGGCGAAGGGCTGACCGGCGCCCGGCCGGTACGGCGAAGCGGCGCGGGCACGCCGAGGCACCGGGCGTGCCCGCGCGGCACGTCCGGGACGAAAAAGCGAGGGCCCTACGAGCCGAGCGTCTCGGCGGCCGGAGGTCTCAGGAGTCCAGCTCCGTGAGCAGGTCCTTGAGGAACTGCTTGGACGCGGCGACCGTGTTCGCCTGCACGCTCACCCGGTCCATGACCTCCATGTACGCGTCGGTGTCCTCGCGCTTGTCGAGGTAGAGCGCGCTGGTGAGCTGCTCGATGTAGACGACGTCGGGCAGCGCCGGCTCGCTGAACCGCAGGAAGGTGAACGGCCCGCCGGCCGCGGCGTGGCCACCCCGGGCGAACGGCAGCACCTGCAGCCGGATGTTCGGTCGCTCGGTCATCTCCAGCAGGTGCTTGATCTGGCCGCGCATCACCTCCCGGCCGCCGAACGGGCGGCGCACCGCGGCCTCGTCCACCACGGCCCACAGCGTCGGCGCGTCCGGCCCGAGCAGCCGCTGCTGGCGGCGCTCCCGCAGCTCGATGCGGCGGTCGATCTCCTCCTTGCTCGCCCGCGGGTGCCCGATGCTGATCACGGCGCGGGCGTAGTCCCGGCTCTGCAGCAGGCCGGGGATGAACTGGATCTCGTAGGTACGGATGATCGACGCCGCCTCCTCGAGGCCGACGTACACCTCGAACCAGCTCGGCAGCAGGTCGCTGTACTTGTGCCACCACCCCGGCCGGTTCGCCTGCCGGGCGAGCTCGAGCAGCGGCGCCCGCTCGGCCGGGTCGGTCACGCCGTACAGGGTGAGCAGGTCGGCGACGTCGCGCTCCTTGAAGCCGACCTTGCCGAGCTCGATGCGGCTGATCTTGGCGTGGGAGGCGCGGATCGCGTAGCCGGCCTCCTCCCGGCTGATGCCCCGTTCCTGGCGGAGCCGCCGGAGCTGGCTGCCGAGCAGGATGCGCAACACCGTGGGTCCGCCCTTGGCGAGCGCCACGGGAGATCGGGGTTCGCTTTCCTCCGCACGCCGAATCGCCATCTCAGCCCTCCCTAGGGCGAAACCTGGAATCTCGGTAAGTGTTGCATTCGTCGCGTCGTCCGTACAGCTTCAATCACGGATGCACGTGCATCTGTAATCACCCCTGACGTGCACCGGTGAAGAGCCGTCATCCTCGCCGTGCGGAGGCACCGGCCGGGGTGCGCCCGCGCGTCACCGCCGCGTAGGCCATGCCGATGATAGTAGTCCCGATCATGAATGACGCCCGCCCCCTCCGGGACGGGCGTCACAAATGATCAACGATTCGGGTACGGCGGGCCGCTCAGAGCCGCTCGATGATGGTCACGTTCGCCATACCGCCGCCCTCGCACATGGTCTGCAGGCCGTACCGGCCGCCGGTGCGCTCGAGCTCGTGCAGCAGCTTGGTCATGAGGATCGCGCCGGTGCCGCCGAGCGGGTGGCCGAGCGCGATCGCGCCGCCGTTCGGGTTGGTGCGCGCCGGGTCGGCGCCGATCTCCTTGAGCCAGGCGAGCGGCACCGGGGCGAACGCCTCGTTGATCTCGATCACGTCGATGTCGTCGATCGACAGGCCGGTCCGCTCCAGCGCCTTGCGGGTGGCCGGGATCGGCGCGGTGAGCATGTAGACCGGGTCGTCGCCGAGCACGGTGAGGTTGACGATGCGGGCGCGCGGGGTGAGGTTGTGCTCGCGTACCGCCCGCTCGGAGGCGATGAGCACCGCGCCGGAGCCGTCGGAGATCTGCGAGGAGGTGGCGGCGGTGATGATGCCGTCCTCGCGCAGCGTCTTGAGCTCGGCCATCTTCTCCAGGCTGGTGTCCGGCCGCGGGCCCTCGTCGTGCTCCACGCCGTTGACCGGGACGATCTGGTCCTTGAACCGGCCGTCCGCGATCGCCTTGGCCGCGCGCTGGTGGCTCTCCAGCGCGTACTCCTCGAGCTGGCGCCGGGTGAAGCCCCACTTCTTGCACATCAGCTCGGCCCCGTGGAACTGGGAGATCTCCTGGAGGCCGTAGCGGGCGACCCAGCTCTCGCCGTACGGGAACGGCATGTTCGGCACCAGCGACGCGCCCATGGGGACGGTGCTCATCGACTCCACGCCGGCCGCGACCACGAGGTCCTGGGTGCCGGAGAGCACCGCCTGGGCGGCGAAGTGCACCGCCTGCTGGGACGAGCCGCACTGCCGGTCGATGGTGACGCCGGGCACGCTCTCCGGGAAGCCCGCCGACAGCCAGGCGTTCCGGCCGATGTTCAGGCTCTGCGGCCCGACCTGCATGACGCACCCCATGATCACGTCGTCCACCGCGGCGGGGTCGACGCCGGTGCGGTCGATGAGCGCCTTCAGCGTGTGCGCGGCCAGGTCCGTGGGGTGGACACCGGAGAGTCCGCCCTTCTTCTTGCCGATCGGGGTGCGGACCGCCCCGACGATGTACGCCTCTGCCACGGTGCCTCCTAGGTCCTCTCCCGGAATACCGAGCATTATTCGGTTACTCGTAGGTTACATCAGGACGCCCGGCCCGGAACCCCTCCGCCCGCTCGCGCCGCGCGGCGGCCCGGCGGGCCCGGTTTCGGCGCCCCTGAGGAGAACCCTGAGGAGAACACTGCCCGTTCCGGCCGGTCACACTCCGCGCACCGGCCGGGGATCGGCGGCCGCCCGCGTCAGCCCGACGCCAGGCGGGTGGCGGTCATCGTGGCGTAGACGATGATGTTGTCGGTGTAGTGGCCGGTGGTGCGGTCGTAGACACCGCCGCAGGTGATCAGGCGCAGCTCGGCGGTGTCCGCGTCGCCGTACACCCGGTGGGTGGGGAAGACGTCCTTGCCGGCCTGCTCGAGGCCGCCGACGGTGAACACCGCCACCGTGCCGTCCATGCGCACCACCTCGATCGTGTCACCGTGGCGCAGCTCGTGCACGCGGCTGAACACGGCGCTGCGGGTCCGGGTGTCCTTGTGGCCGAGCAGCACGGCCGGGCCGGCCTGGCCCGGGGTCGGGCCGTACCGGTACCAGCCGACGAGGTTGGGGTTGTCGACCGGCGGCACCTGGATCTCGCCGCGGCGGTCGAGGCCCACCGACCGGACCGGGGCGTTCACGCCGATCTTCGGGATGATCAGCCGCTTCGGCGTGGACGGCTGGAGCGGCGGGGCCGGGGGCAGGTTCGGCACCGGGGCCGCCGCGTCGGGGGCGAGGGTGGTGAGCGCGCCCGCGTTGGTCGCGTCCGGGGTGGGCTGCACGCCCACGTTGAGCGAGGTACGGCCGTTGCCCGAGGCGAGGCCGTACTCCTCGGGGTTGCTCGCCATGAGCAGCAGCCCGGCGATCACGGTGACCACGCCCGCCAGGGCCGCGACGATGAGCACGACGCGCATGATCTGGTGCGCGTTCGGCCGGGACCGCCCCGGGTCCGGCTGCGGCGGCGCCGGCTGCGGCCAGGGCTGGATCACCTGCGGCTGAGGGAAGGCCGGGTAGGCGGGCACGCCGTGGGCGTCACCCGGTGCGTCGCCGGGGTGCCCGCCCGTGCCGTAGGTCGGTGGCATGCTCACCGGCGGCCCCGATCACCCTCGGGCGAGCCGGCGCCGCCGCAGCACGAGGCCGCCGGCCGCCGCGCCGAGCAGCGTGATCGATCCGGCGAGCACGAGCATGCGGCCGTCGGGCCCGGCCTCGCCTCCCCCGCCGGTCGCGACCCCGCCCGCGGGCGTGCGCGCCACCCGCGAGTCGTTCGTCGGTTCCTCCGTCACGGTCACCTCCACCGTGGGGGTGATCCGCTGGGTCGGGCTCTGCGTGGCGGTCGGGCTGGTCGTCGCACCGGTCGCCTGCACCGCGGCGGTCACCGCCGCCGGGACGGTGTTGCCGGTGGCGGCGCGGGTGCAGTGGTAGAGGTCGACGGCCGCGGCGCCCGGCTGCGCCACGCGGAGCGTGAACGCGTCCGCGGCCAGCACCAGCGAGGTGGCGTTCGCCGGCGGGGTGACGGTCACCGTCGCGGTCGGGATCGGGGCGAGCGGCGCCCCGGAGGGCACCGGGGTGGTCACCGACGCCGTCGCCTGCGCGGAGGCCGAGGGGACCGCGGGCGCGACCGGCGTGGCGCTCACCGACACCTGCGGCACGAGCTCGATCTGCGCGCCCGCCGGGATCTCCGCGGGTGCGCTGAACGACGGGTTCGCCCCCGCGATCACCACGGTCGCCGTGTACGGGGTCTGCGCCCGCACCGAGGTGTCGCCGGAGAGGTTGATCGTCACCTCGTGGGTGGTCTCACCACCGGCGCCGCCCGTCCCGGTGTCCGTGGCCGTGGGGGATGCGCCGCCCGTCGGCGTCCCGGTGTCCGCGCTCGGGGAGGCGCCGGTACCCGGGGTCGTGGGGGTCCCGGCACCCCCGCCCGTGCCGGTCCCGCCGGCGGTGCAGGTGTAGGTGACGGTCCTGGTGTCCGCACCGGCGGGCAGGCCGGTGAGGAGAGCACCCACGCCGACGGTTCCGAGGGCAGCGGCGAACAGGGCGAGGCGTCGCTGTGCCTGGGACATCCGCACGTGTCTCTCCTAGCCTTTTCCCACTGTTGTCAGATCGCGTCAGGGCGCACCAGGATCGCAGTGCTTGGTCACGGTTTGGTCGCGATCCCATCGACATACCGGGCGGTTTAGGCGGATCGCCACGTCAAGGACGATCTACCTCATTCCGCACCACCAGCCTAGATCCGGGAATCCGGCGGGGCCCGGCGATCTCGGAAAAACCGCCCCGATCGGCCGGCTCAGGCCGCCTTGGTGTTGGAGAGCGTGGCGTACACGATGATGTTGTCGCTGTAGCCGTGCCGCTTGCGGTCGTAGACGCCGCCGCAGGTGATCAGGCGCAGCGCGGCCACGGTGGTGTTGCCGTACACCCGCTCGGTGGGGAAGGTCTTCTTGCTCACCTGCTCCACGCCGTCCACGGTGAACTCGGCGACCACCCCGTCGGAGCGGGTGACGTAGATCTTCTGGCCGCGCCTGATCTCCCGCAGCCGGGCGAACACCGCCGCGCCCTGCCGGTTGTTCACGTGGCCGAGGATGACGGCCGGGCCCAGCTCGCCGGGAACCGGCCCGTGGCGGTACCACCCGGCGAGGTTGCGCCGGCTCAGCGGCGGCACCTCGATCTCGCCCGTCCGCTGGACGCCGAGCCGCATGAGCGGGGCCGACACGCCGAGGTCGGGGATGGCGATGCGCACCGGGCGCACGCTGCGGGCGGTGGTGACCGGCGGTACCGGCAGCGCGGCGGGCGAGGGCGGCGGCGCGGTCGGCGCGGCCTGGGTGAGCGGCGCGCCGGGGCCGCCGGGGCCGACGGTCGGGGGGAGGTGGCCGCCGCCGCCCGCGTTCACCACGGTGACCTCCTGCGCCGGCTCGAGGGTGGTCGTGGCGGGCGAGAGGACGGCGAGCAGCCCGGCCATGATCGCCGCGATCCCGGCGAGGCAGGCGAGCAGCAGCACCGCGGGCAGGGCCGCCCGCGGCAGCGTGCGGCCCGGTCCGGCGGGCTGCGGCGGCGCGGGTGGCCGCGGCGGCCGGGTCGCGTCCGGCTGCTGCGTCATCGTCGCCTCCCCGCTCAGCTCATCGGGCCCTCGCCCGCGTGGGCGGCCCGGTGGCGGCGCAGCGCGATCCCGCCGGCGAGGCCGCCGCCGAGCAGCAGGGTGCCGAGGGCGATGAGCGCGCCGGGAGGCGGCCCGGAGACCGGGGCCTCACCGGTGGCCGCGGCGCCGCTCGGCGTGATCCGCACCTGCGGGCTCGCGGTGACGGTCGAGGTGACGGTCTGGGTGGGCCGCGGGGAGGCCGGCACCGTGGTGGTCACCAGCACCTGGCTCGGGGTCGGCGTGCTCCCGGGGCTCGGCGTGGCGCTGCTCCCGTTGCCCCCGTTGCCGTTACCCCCGTTGCCGTTGCCGTTCCCGTTCCCGTTGCCGTTGTCGCCGTTCCCGTTGTCCCCGTCGCCGTTGCCGTCGGTCGGGGACGGCGACGGCGAGCCGGTGGGCTCCTCGGTGGGCCCGGGCTCCTCGTCCGGCCCGCCGCCCTCGGTGACCGTGATCGGGATCAGCGGCACGTTCTCCGGCGGCCGGCACACGGTCCGGTACGGCGAGGCGGCCGAGTTGTCCGCGGTGGACGCGTGCACGCGGAAGCCGTCCACCCGCGCGTGCTTGCCGTCGATGAGGTTCTTGACGGTCAGCGTGTACTTGCCGTACGGCAGGTCCCTGATCACCGGGAACGTCTCGCGCAGCCGGGGCTCGGCCGCGACGGGCCAGTAGGCGTCGTGGACCTCGCGGTACTCCGCGGGCGGGTGGCCGTCGTCGACGGTGAGCTCGAACCGGCTCATGTCGGAGTTCTTCATCCCGATCAGGTCGACGCCGGTGCCGACGAAGGTGAACCGGGCGGTCGCGCCCTCCTTGTCGGTCTCGTGCAGGCTCCCGCCGACGGGCGTCTCACCGGGCCAGGACGATCCGTCGTTGCGCGTCCAGCCGCCCTCGTAGCCGACCGAGAAGTCGCGGACCGTGTCGAACTCGTCGTCCCAGACCGCCTCGGCCGGGGCGAGGTCGAGCACGAGAGTGCCGATGCGCAGCGCGCCGGTCCCTGGCCGGGAGGCGATCACCTGGCCGTCGGCGACGGCGCCGAGCGGCAGGTTCTCCGGCTGCCGCAGCCGCTCGGCCTCGTAGAACTGCGTGCCCGTCGCGTCGATGGTGCCCTGACCGCTCCACACCCCGGTCGCGTGCACCCGCCCGGTGACCGCGAGATGGGCGCCCTTGTCGAGCCTCCGGTCGTCGAACGGGTCGCCCACCTTCACCGGCGACTGCACGCCGAGCTGCCACTGCACCACGAGCGGCTGTCCGACCGCGAGCTCCCGGGACGACACCGAGATGTTGACCGCGACCGTGCCGCCCGGCGCGAGCGGCCCCCGGCAGGTGAAGTGGTACGGACCCTCGGCGTGGGCCGGGGACGCGGGCAGTCCCGCGATCGCGCCCGCTCCGGCACCCAGCGCGAGGACCGTCGCGATCTTGCGCAGCCGCACACTCCAGCGCATCCCCGCACACCTCGCCAAGTTGACCGCAATCGCGCCTGATCGTATCGAGTGCGCGGAATCACCGACCGAGGCGATCTGGGCAATGTGCCCTACTTGTGATCTATGTACTGAGAGGTAACCAGAATCGTATTCTGTGGAGTGACGTGAAGGAGGCAGTCAGATGCGCCGGGATCTCTTCGAAGAGGAACACGAACTTTTCCGTGAGACCGTACGGGACTTCCTGGCCCGCGAGGTGGTCCCCCACCACGCCCAGTGGGAGAAGGACGGCATCGTCCCCCGCGAGGTCTGGAAGAAGGCCGGCGAGATCGGCATGTTCGGCTTCGGCGTGCCGGAGGAGTACGGCGGCTCCGGGATCACCGACTTCCGCTACAACGCGGTGATACTCGAAGAGATCATGCGAGTCGGCGCCACCGGCCTCGGCTTCTCCCTCCACACCGACATCGTCGCCCCGTACCTCGTCGACCTCACCAACGACGAGCAGAAGGAGCGCTGGCTGCCCGGCTTCGCGTCCGGCGAGCTCATCACCGCGATCGCGATGACCGAGCCGGCCGCGGGCAGCGACCTGCAGGGCATCCGCACCACCGCGATCCGGGACGGCGACCACTACGTGGTCAACGGCTCCAAGACGTTCATCACCAACGGCATCAACGCCGACCTCGTGGTCACGGTCACCAAGACCGACCCGGCCAAGGGCGCCAAGGGCATGACGCTGCTCGTGGTCGAGCGCGGCATGGAGGGCTTCACCCGCGGCCGCAACCTCGAGAAGATCGGCATGAAGGCCCAGGACACCGCCGAGCTGTTCTTCGACAACGTGCGGGTGCCGGTGGCGAACCGGCTCGGCGACGCCGAGGGCCAGGGCTTCTACCAGCTCATGCGGAACCTGCCGCAGGAGCGGCTGTCGATCGCGGTCGGCGCGGTGGCCGCGGCCGAGACCGTGCTCGAGCAGACCATCGAGTACTGCCGCACCCGCAAGGCGTTCGGCCAGAGCATCGGCAAGTTCCAGAACACCCAGTTCGTGCTCGCCGAGCTCGCCACCGAGGTGGAGATCGCCCGGCACTACGTGGACAAGTGCATCATGGCGCTCAACGCCGGCGAGCTCACCCCGGTCGACGCGGCGAAGGCGAAGTGGTGGACGACCGAGCTGCAGAACAAGGTCGTCGACCGCTGCCTGCAGCTGCACGGCGGCTACGGCTACATGCTCGAGTACCCGGTGGCCAAGGCGTTCCTCGACGCCCGGGTGCAGAGCATCTACGGCGGCACGAACGAGATCATGAAGGAGATCATCGGCCGCTCCTTCGGCTTCTGACCCGCCCGGCGGGCGGCCGGCCGCCGGGACGCCCGCCATACCCGTCGCCCGCCGCCTCCGCGCGGCCGCCCGGTCCGGGCCGCATACTGGTTGGCGTCGCGGCCGGTACGGCGAGCCCGTCGTACCGGCCGGGGCTGCCGCGGACCGGTGACGGAAAGGCGGAGAGCAGGCCGGAGCGAAGGGCGGAGAGAAGATGATGGGCGATGGGTGAGCACACCGGGCTGATCCTGCTGGTCTTCCTGGCGTTCCTGTTCGCCTGGCTGCTCAACCGCGTGCGCCGGGCGCTGCGCCTCGGCCCCGTGGGCTACGCCGGCGTGATGGTCGTCTTCATCATCGTCGTGCTCGCCATGTGGGGGCAGACCATCGGCTGACCGCGCCGCCCGCATCCGCGGCGGGCCGTACCCGCGTCGCGGCGGTCAGCGGGAGCGGATCGGGATCTCGAACCAGACCGCCTTGCCCTCCGGCGTGGGCCGGGAGCCCCACCGCTTGGTGAGCTGGTCCACCAGGTAGAGGCCGCGCCCGCCCTCGTCGTTCTCGCCCGCGCTGCGGATCCGCGGCAGCCGCAGGTCCTGGTCGAACACCTCGACCCAGATCGACTTCTCCCCGCGGCGCAGCCGGAGGCGGAACTCCTTCTCCGGCTCGGCCTCCTCGCCCAGCAGCGGGTCGTCCCAGTCGTCGAACGGCAGCGGCGGGCCGTCGAGCACGAGCGCGCGCCGCGGCACGTTCGAGTTCGCGGCGTGCAGCACCACGTTCGTCACGACCTCGGAGACGAGCAGGCAGGCGAGTTCGCCGCGTTCCTCTGGAATGTTCCAAGACGCGAACACCTCGGCCGCCATCCGGCGCGCCTCCCCCACCATGATCGGCTGCGCCGGGAAGGTGCGCTCGAACGACTCGAGCGTGTCGTCGGCGGAGCGCAGCACGAGGATCGCCATGTCGTCGTCGATGTCGCCGGGCACGGCGTTGATCGCGGCCTCGGCGATGCGCTCCACCGGCTCGTGCGCGACCTTGGCGATCTCCTCGCGGAGCAGCCGCAGCGCCTCGGCGTTGTCGAGCACCTGGCCGTCCCGGGTGGGGCGGCGGTCGACGAGCCCGTCGGTGTAGAGCACGAGCGTCGCCCCGGGCGGCAGGACCCGGGTCTCCTCCTTGTACACCAGGTCGGCGTGCATGCCGTTGGCGCGCAGCCCGAGCGGCTGGCCGACCTCGGCGATGTCGAGCTCGGTGACCTCGCCGTCCACCACGAGCAGCGGCGGCGCGTGCCCCGCGTTGGCGAACGACAGCTCGCGCGACCAGGCGTCGTAGACGAGGTACTGGCAGGTGACGAGCGGCGGGGTGAGCACGTCGTCGGCGTCGTCGTCCGCAACGCCCGCGCCGCCGGAGTCGTCGGACTCGGTGGGCGCGACGATGCGGGTCCACTCGTCGAGCCGGGCGAGGATGTCCTCGGGCGGCTTGTCGTCCTGGGCGAAGGCGCGCAGCGCGGCCCGCAGCTGGCCCATCACCGCGGCCGCCTTCGCGCCGCGGCCCTCCACGTCGCCGATGACGATGCCGACCCGCCCCGCGGACAGCGGGATCACGTCGTACCAGTCGCCGCCGACCTGGGTCTGGATGCCCTGCCCGTGGCTGGCGAGCGGCGCGGCCGGGTGGTACCGCACGGCGATCTCCAGGCCGTCGAGCTTGGGCAGGTGCCGCGGGAGCAGGTGCTTCTGGAACGACTCGGCGGTGTTCCGCTCCTCCTCGAAGAGCATCGCGTTGTCGATCGCGATCGCCACCCGGGTGGCGACCGCGCCGATGAAGTCGCGGTCGAACGCGTCGTAGTGCGGGGAACGGCGCTCGGAGAGGTTCGACAGCGCCAGGTACATCAGCCCGAGCACCTGACCGCGCACGCACAGCGGTGCCACGATCGCCGAGGTGAGGCCGATCTCGCCGCACAGCCGGGCGGCCGCCTCGCCGGGCGACGGGAAGGAGGCCTTGCTGAAGTCCTCGACGAGCACGGTCTCCTGGCGGCGCAGCGCGATCTCCACGTAGTGGTCCGCCGGATATTTGATCTCCGCGCCGACCGGCTTCCAGGTGCCGGGCGGCGGCGTCCAGCCGGGCACGTGCACCGACACCCGGCGGATCAGCCGGTCGCCCTCCATCAGCTCGATGAAGCAGTGGTCGGCGAACTGCGGCACGAGGATGTCGGCGACCTGGCGCAGGGTCTCCTCGACGTTGAGCGAGCCCGCGAGACGCTCCCCGATGCGCTCGAGCAGGCCGAAGCGGTCCTTCTCCCGCTCGTTGCCGCGCATCGCCTCGCGGGCGGTGACGCAGATGCCAGTGATCTCGCCGGAGTCCTGCCGCATCGGCACCGCCTGCGCGCGCACGTACAGCAGGGTGCCGTCGGTGCGCCGCACCTCGAAGGTGCCCTCCCAGACCCCGCCGGCCAGCACGTGCTTGGCGACGTCACCGGCGATCGGCTGGCCGGCGCGGAGGGCCTCGATGATCGGCGCGCCGCACTCGTCCACGGAGTGCCCGAAGAGCCGTTCGGCGTAGGGGTTCCAGTAGAGGATGTTGCTGAACCGGTCGGTGACGACCACGGCCATCTCGGCCTGGTCGAGCACCGCCTGCGGGCTCAGCGACGCGGCGGCTCGGGACGGATCCCCCCATCGCTTCATACGGCGGCCACTCCTCGGGGACGGCTGCGCGCGCAGTGGTCCACGGGCACTCCCGGTGAAACGGAGGCTGGGCGTTCAGGGGAGCGAGGGGTTCCCCTGAGGGAATTCAACCAAGCGCGCCTCCTGCGGTCAGGGCCTTGCGACAAAAACATGCGCGGCAACGTCGCGTGGGAGATCCACGGGAGTGTTGTCCGCCTGTCCGTCACCTATCACCCGCACACCGTCGTCGGCCACCGCGAGTCGCACCTCGCGTCCGGGTTGTATCCCAACCTGCTTGAGTTTAAGCATCACGGCCGGGTCACTTTGAACCTGCTCGCTGATGCGGCGGATGACGACGGGCTCGTCGGTGGTGCCGGCGACCTCCATCATCGTCATGACCTTCTCCTCGGCCAGCGCCTTGGCCTCGGCCGCGCTCTCGGTGACGCCGAGCTCCTCCAGGCCGGGGATCGGGTTCCCGTGCGGGCAGCGCGTGGGGTTGCCGAGCAGGGTGACCAGGCGCGCCTCCACCGCGTCGGACATGACGTGCTCCCAGCGGCACGCCTCGATGTGCACCTCCTCCCAGGGCAGGCCGATCACCTGGGTGAGCAGCAGCTCGGCGAGGCGGTGCTTGCGCATGACGCGGGTGGCGAGGGTGCGTCCCAGCTCCGTCATCGCGAGATGACGGTCGCCCTGAACCTTGACCAGGCCGTCCCGTTCCATCCGGGCCACGGTCTGGCTGACGGTGGGGCCGCTCTGCCGCAGACGCTCGGCGATGCGAGCCCGAAGCGGGACGATGCCCTCCTCCTCGAGCTCGTAGATGGTCCGGAGATACATCTCCGTGGTGTCGATGAGGCCGTGTGCGGTCAAGACTCCTCCAGTCCCCGTCTCGATGGTATGTCCATTTCGACGGTTCCAGGTGTGGTGAGGCCGTTCCGTTGGGTGACTCGTGACCGCCCGTGCGGGCACAGGTTTGGTCTTGGTCAGACCCTATGGGGAGCACGACCGTGCTGGCCTAATATTCGAACATCGGTACCGCCGAATTCCTTCCCTTGGCGAGAACGGCCCGATTTGTGATCGGCGCGGGACCCCGATACCCGCGGCCGCGATGTCAACCCGCGGCGAAAGCGTCACCGCCGGTGCAGGGCCCGCGGCGGCCGGCGTGTGGCCGGGCACGACCCGAGGCCCGGTAAGGGCGCCGTAAGGGTGTTGTCAGGACTCCGCCGGGCGTTCGGGAGCCGTTCCGGAGGCCGGCCGCCGCAGCGCCTCGGGGACGTACTCGCGGAACGACCGTACGGCGAGCCCGGCGACGACCACGAGCACCGCGCACAGCAGCCCGCCGCCGACCCACGCCGGGGTGAGCCCGAACACCGACGCGCTCGCCCCCGCCCGCAGGTCGCCGAGCCGCGGGCCGCCCGCGACGACGACCATGAACACGCCCTGCAGCCGCCCGCGCATCTCGTCCGGGGCGTGCAGCTGCAGGATCGACTGCCGCCAGGTCGCCGAGATCAGGTCGGCGACGCCGCCGACCGCGAGCAGCGTGACCACCAGCCACAGCTCGCCGGCGAGCCCGGCCGCGGCCACGGTGATCCCCCACACCGCGATGGTGACCGTGAGGGCGAGCCCCTGCCGCCGCACCCGGCCCACCCAGCCGGTGAACAGCCCGCCCGCGACCGCGCCGATCGCGATCGCCGCCGACAGCCAGGCGTAGGCGTGCGGCGAGCCGCCGAACCGCACCTCGGTGAGCTCGGGGTAGAGCGCCCGGGGCATCGCGAACACCATCGCGATGAGGTCGACGACGAACGACATGAGCACCACCGGGCTCGTGGCGATGTACCGCAGGCCCTCGACGACGAGGCCGAGCCCGGCCCGGCGGGACGCCTCGCCGAGCGGCGGCAGGTGCGGCAGCCGTACCGCCGCGTAGAACGAGGCGCTGAACAGCACCGCGTCGATGAGGTAGGCGAGCGTGTAGCCGCCGCGGTCGAGCACCACGCCGCCGAGCAGCGGCCCGAGCACCGTGCCGAGGCTGCTCACCAGGAAGTTGAGCGTGTTCGCAGCGGGCACCTTCTCGACCGGGACGATCCGCGGAATGATCGCGCCCCGGGTCGCCGAGGTGATCGCGAAGCCCATCGACTGGACCGCGATCGCCGCGAGGATCACGTACACGTTGTCGAGCCGCAGCCACGCCTGCAGCAGCAGCGTGATCGTGGCGACCCAGGTGATGATCGCGCCGGTGACGAGCAGGCGGCGCCGGTCCATCACGTCGGCGACCGCCCCGCCCCACAGGCCGAAGACGACCAGCGGCACCAGGTTCGCCAGGCCGAGCATGCCGACCCACAGCGACGATGAGGTGATGTCGTAGACCTGCAGGTTGACCGCGACGGTGGTGAGCTGGAACCCGATGAACGACAGGCCCTGGCCCGCCCAGAGCCTGCGGTAGTGCGGCCCGCGCAGCGGCGTGAGGTCGATCGCCACCCGGCGCAGCAACGTCTGGAGCCCCGGCACCCGTCACCTCGCAGTTTCGACGACTCCGTTCGACCGGGGCACTTTACCTGTATTAACCATGTTTTCCCGACACGGGGTGGGGGTGCGCGCCGCGGCCGGGCGGGCTCAGGGCGCGAGCCGCTCGATGACCCACGCCTCCCCGCTCCGGCGGTAGCGCAGCCGGTCGTGCATCCGGTCGTCCTGGCCCTGCCAGAACTCGACCACCTCGGGGATCACCCGGTAGCCGCCCCAGAACTCGGGCACCGGTACCTCGTCCGGCCAGCGCCGCGCCAGCTCCGCGAACCGCTCGTCGAGCGCCTCGCGGGACGGCACCACCTCGGACTGGCGGCTCGCCCAGGCGCCGATGCGCGAGCCGTACGGCCGGGAGCGGAAGTAGGCGGCCGACTCCTCCCGTGGCAGCCGTACCACGCCGCCCTCCACCCGCACCTGGCGGCGGATCTCGTGCCAGGGGAACACCAGGCAGGCGCGCGGGTTCTCGGCGAGGTCGCGGCCCTTGCGCGACGCGTAGTTGGTGTAGAAGACGAACCCCTCGGCGTCGTAGCCCTTGAGCAGCACGAGCCGGGCGCTGGGCCGGCCGTCGGCCGAGCTGGTGGCGAGGACCATCGCGTTCGGCTCGGGCAGGCCGGCGTCGACCGCGTCGGCGAACCAGCGGGCGAACTGGGCGACGGGCTCGGGCGCCAGGTCCGACTCGAGCAGCGGCTTGCCCTGGTAGCTGCGCCGGAGACCGGCGGGATGCGGGTGCGATAGTTCCACGAGGTGCCATTCTTCCGCGTCTCTCACCGGGTCTCTTACCGAGACTCTCAGCGGGACTCGTTCCGGCGCCTTCCACCTGCCCGCGTCGGGCCCGCCCCGACACGCGCCATGAGGCACCCTTGGGCGCGAAAGGTGGCAGACCGTCCCGATCGCGGGAACATCAGGCTTTACCTGCGGTGACGCACTCAGCGGGATCCCGGGGGCACGCGTCGGGGGAACAGGGGGTTGAATGTAACCCGCCGGTATCTCGACATCAAGGGATCGCCCTTGTCTGACATTGCACCAGAGAGAGGGAGGCGGCCGGAAATGTCCGACTTCAAACCCGGACTGGAAGGTGTAGTTGCCTTCGAGACCGAGATCGCGGAACCGGACAAGGAAGGCGGCGCCCTGCGCTACCGGGGCGTCGACATCGAGGAACTGGTGGGGCACGTCTCCTTCGGGCACGTGTGGGGGCTGCTCGTGGACGACGCGTTCGAGCCCGGGCTGCCGCCGGCCGAGCAGTTCCCGGTGCCCGTCCACTCCGGCGACATCCGGGTGGACGTGCAGAGCGCCCTCGCGATGCTCGCCCCCGCGTACGGCTTCCGCCCGCTGCTCGACATCGACGACCGGCAGGCCCGCGACGACCTCGCCCGGTGCTCGGTGACCGCGCTGTCGTTCGTCGCCCAGTCCGCGCGCGGCCTCGGCAAGCCGATGGTGCCGCAGCGCGTGGTGGAGGAGGGCAAGACGGTCGTCGAGCAGTTCCTGCTCCGGTGGCGCGGCGAGGCCGACCCCAGGCACGTCAAGGCGATCGACGCGTACTGGACCTCGGCCGCCGAGCACGGCATGAACGCCTCCACGTTCACCGCCCGGGTGATCGCCTCCACCGGCGCGGACGTGGCCGCGGCGATGTCGGGCGCGGTCGGTGCGATGTCCGGGCCGCTGCACGGCGGGGCCCCGGCCCGCGTGCTGCACATGATCGAGGAGGTCGAGCGCATCGGGAACGCCGAGACCTACGTCAAGCAGGCGCTCGACCGCGGTGAGCGGCTCATGGGCTTCGGCCACCGCGTCTACCGCGCCGAGGACCCGCGGGCCCGGGTGCTGCGCCGTACCGCCAAGGAGCTCGGCGCGCCGCGCTACGAGGTCGCGATCGCGCTCGAGCAGGCCGCGCTCGCCGAGCTGCAGGCCCGCAAGCCGGACCGGGTGCTCGCCACGAACGTCGAGTTCTGGGCGGCGATCGTGCTCGACTTCGCCGAGGTGCCCGCGAACATGTTCACCTCGATGTTCACCTGCGCCCGCACCGCCGGCTGGGCCGCGCACATCCTCGAGCAGAAGCGCACGGGCCGCCTGGTCCGGCCGAGCGCCCGGTACGTGGGCCCGGCCAAGCGCTCGGCGCGCGACGTGCCCGGCGCGGACAAGGTGCTCGACCGGCTCTGACGCCTCCGCCGAGTCCGGATCCCGCCGGCCGCCGGCGGGGACCCTCCGATACCGCGACGAACTCCCCCTGGGGCCGCTCGTACCGGCCGCTCGCCGGACGCCCCGGCGCGTACGCCCCGCGGGCGCGTCCGCGACGCGCGGCCTTCGGCGGCCGCGCCCGTGCCGTCCCGTCATCCCCGAGACGACGGGACGGGCGGGCGCGGCCCGCACGCCGCCCCGGCGCGTTTCCCTCAGGCGCTCCCCGGACGTCCCCGGCCGGGCCCGCCGCAGCGGCGCCCGGGGTGGCCGCGGCACCACCGAGTGGTAGAGACCACTGCCGACTCCCGCACCCCCGGCCACGGCCATCGCACCAGTTCATCTACGCTTGGTGGGGTGGCTGACATACTGATCCCCGCTGACATGAAGCCCGCCGACGGCCGGTTCGGCTGCGGCCCGTCGAAGGTGCGTCCCGAGCAGCTCGCGGCCCTCGCCGCGACGGGGACCGGACTGCTGGGCACCTCGCACCGGCAGAAGCCGGTCAAGAACCTCGTGCGCCGCGTGCGCGAGGGACTGACCGCGCTGTTCCAGCTGCCCGAGGGCTACGAGGTCGTGCTCGGCAACGGCGGCAGCACCGCGTTCTGGGAGATCGCCGCGTTCGGTCTCATCCGCCGCAAGTCGCAGCACCTCACCTTCGGCGAGTTCTCCAGCAAGTTCGCGGCCGCCACGAAGAAGGCGCCGTGGCTCGAGGACCCCAGCGTGATCAGCTCCGAGCCGGGAACGGCCCCCGAGCCGCGGGCCGAGGAGGGCGTGGACGCCTACGCGCTCACCCACAACGAGACCTCGACCGGCGTGGCCCTCCCGATCCAGCGGGTCGCCACGGACGACGACTCCCTCGTCCTGGTGGACGCCACCTCCGCCGCGGGCGGCCTCCCGGTGGACCCGGCCCAGTTCGACGTCTACTACTTCGCGCCGCAGAAGTGCTTCGCCTCGGACGGCGGGCTGTGGATCGGCCTGTTCTCGCCGCGGGCGCTCGAGCGGGTGACCGAGATCGCCGAGTCGGGCCGGTACATCCCGGAGTTCTTCAGCCTCCCGACCGCGATCGACAACTCGCGCAAGGACCAGACCTACAACACCCCGGCGGTCGCCACGCTCTTCCTGCTCGCCGAGCAGATCGAGTGGATGCTCGAGCAGGGCGGCATGGCGTGGACCACCGCGCGCACCGCGGACTCGGCGCAGCGGCTGTACACGTGGGCGGAGAAGACCTCCTACACCACGCCGTTCGTCGCCGACCCGGCGAAGCGGTCGAACGTGGTGGGCACGATCGACTTCGTCGACTCGGTGGACGCCGCCGCGGTCGCCAAGGTGCTGCGCGCCAACGGCATCGTCGACACCGAGCCGTACCGCAAGCTCGGCCGCAACCAGCTGCGCATCGGCATGTTCCCGTCGGTCGACCCGGACGACGTCGAGGCCCTCACCCACTGCATCGACTACGTGGTCGAGCGCCTCTGACCCGGCCGGTACGGCACGCGTGACCACGGCGCGGTCTCGCCACACCTCCGGTGTGGCCCGGGGCCGCGCCCGTTGCGTCTCCGGCGGCGACCGGCGCGCGCCGGCCCGGCGCCGACGGCCCCCGTACTGCGGGTCCGGTACCGAGGGCTCAGTAGTCGCCGCGGGCGAACCTGCGGCGGCGCAGCAGCCAGGCGGCGAGCACGCCGCCGACGAGCCCGAACAGGTGGCCCTGCCAGGAGACGCCGGGATCGCCCGGCAGCACGCCCCACAGCAGCGAGGAGTAGAGCACCACGACGACGATGCCGAGCGCGATGTCGAGCGAGTGCCGGTCGAACAGGCCGCGGGCGACCACGTATCCGAAGTAGCCGAAGACGAGGCCGCTCGCGCCGACCGTGACGACGTACGGCGGGGTGACGACCCACACGCCGACGCCGCTCACCAGCACGATGATCATGGTCGCGGCGATGAACCGCCCCACGCCGCGGATCGCCGCCATGATGCCGAGCACGAGCAGGGGCAGCGAGTTCGCCATGAGGTGGCCGAAGCCGGCGTGCAGGAACGGGGCGAGCGGCACGCCGACCAGCCCCTCCGGATCGCCCCCGACGATGCCGTAGTGGTCCAGCCGCCCGAAGAACAGGAACTGGTCGAGGATCTCCAGGATCCACATCGCCCCGAGCAGCAGCAGGACGAGGGCGACCCCGCCGAAGGCGCCCGCGAGCAGGCCTCCCGAGCGGCCGCGCCCGTATCCGCCCGGCGGCCTCGGCGTGGGCCGGCCGTAATATCCCGGACTGCCGTAATACCCCGGATGCTGGTACACGTCGGGCCCCCTCCACCCCACGGTCTCACGCGGGTGAAATACGTCGCTTTGCATAAACCCGCTTTACTTGCTCTTTCTTCCCCAATAAACAGCGACCCGCATAAAGGGGAGAGAAAGGCCGGGGGTGGAGGCGGCCCGTACGGCGCGGCGTCCGGTCACCGGGACCGGCCGCGGTGACCGCTCGCGGGTCCGGTCACGGTGCCCGGTCGCAGGATGTTGTCCGAACGCAGGGTCCGCGCGCGGGCCCGGTCGCTACTCGCCGCTCCACCGCGGCGCGCGCTTCTCGGCGAACGCGGCCGCGCCCTCCATGGCGTCCTTGGAGCCGAAGATCGGGTCGACGATCGCGCGCTGCCGCTCGAACATCTCCTCGCGGCTCCAGTCGGCGGACTCGACGATGATCCGCTTGCTGCCCTTGAGCGCGAGCGGCGCGTTCTCCGCGATCTTGGCGGCGAGCTCCTTCGCCGCGGCGAGCGCCTCGCCCGGCTCGGTGACCCGGTTGACCAGGCCGAGCTCGGCGAGCCGGGTCGCCGGGTAGAAGTCGCCGGTGAGCGCGATCTCCATGGCGATGTGGTAGGGGATGCGCCGCGGCAGCCGCAGCAGGCCGCCCGCCCCGGCGACGAGCCCGCGCTTCGGCTCGGGCAGCCCGAACTTCGCCTCGCGCGAGGCCACCACGAGATCGCAGGAGAGCACGAGCTCGAAGCCGCCGGCGAGGGCGTACCCCTCCACCGCGGCGATGATCGGCTTGGCCGGCGGCCTCTCCACGATGCCGCCGAAGCCCCGGCCCTCCACCCACGGCAGCTCGCCGGCGAGGAACGCCTTCAGATCCATGCCGCTGGAGAAGTAGCCGCCGGCGCCGGTGAGCACGAGCACCGACACGTCCTTGCGCTCGTCGAGCTCGTCGAGCGCGGCGGCGATGCCCTTCGCCACGGCCGCGTTGACCGCGTTGCGCGCCTGCGGCCGGTTGATGGTGATGACGGCGACCGCGCCGTCGACCTCGACCTGAACCTCGTCAGCCACCTGTCCTCCCTGGCCTGCACATGGTCACTGGGTACGGCGAGGCGGCGGGGCCGGTGCGCGGACGGCCCCGCCGCCGGCACGTTCCGGACGGACGATGCCCGCCCGGCCCGCCGGCGTCACTTGGGCTGGAACCGGATGCCGCCGTCGAAGCGGATGATCTCGCCGTTCATGTAGTCGTTCTCGATCAGGGAGCGCACCAGGTGGGCGAACTCCTCCGGGCGGCCGGGCCGCTTGGGGAACGCCACCGGCTGGATGAGGCGCTGCTTCCACTCGTCGGCCTGCGGGCCGGTGCCGTAGATCGGGGTGTCGATGATGCCCGGGCAGATGGTGAGCACCCGCACGCCGATCACCGACAGGTCGCGGGCGGCGGGCAGGGTCATGCCCATGATGCCGCCCTTGGAGGCGGAGTAGGCGACCTGGCCGGTCTGGCCCTCGATGCCCGCCACCGATGCGGTGTTGATCACCACGCCGCGGAGGCCGTCGGCGTCCACCGGCTCGGTCTTCGCGATCGCCGCCGCGCCGATGCGCATGAGGTTGAAGGTGCCGACGAGGTTGACGTTGATCACCTTCATGAAGGTCTCGAGGTTGTGCGGCTGGTTCTCGCGGTTGACGGTCCGCTCCGCCCAGCCGATGCCGGCGCTGTTGACGATCGCGCGCAGCGGCTTGCCGGTGGCGACGGCCGCGTCCACCGCCGCCTGCACCTGCTGCTCGTCGGTGACGTCGCACTTGACGAAGACGCCGCCGATCTGCTCGGCGAGGGCCTTGCCGCCCTCCTCGTTGAGGTCCGCGAGCACGACGGTCGCGCCTGCCCGGGCGAGCTCCCGCGCGGTGGCCGCGCCCAGCCCGCTCGCCGCACCGGAGATGACTGCTGCTGCTCCGTTGAGATCCATAGTCCGGACATTAACGGCGAACCGAAGAAAGTTCTACTGGAAGTGGCCCAAATCTCGGCCACCCGCCGGGCACCGCTCGCCCGCGGACCGGGAAGGGGCCGGGAGGCGGCGGGGACCGCGGCGCCCGGGCAGCGCCGTCCACAAGGGCCGTTCACGTGGGCCGCCCGGGAGGTCGCGCAGGTCACGGCAATCCCGGCCGGGGCAGGTCAGGTATACCCGCTCTGCCGTACCCGACCCGCCCGCCGCGGTCTCGCGCCGGCGGTCAGCCGGCGGCGACCGCGCTCGCCACGTCCGGATAGACCTTGATGCGGCGGTCGAGGCCGGTGGTGCGCAGGATGCGGGCGACCGGTGGCTGGGGGTTCGCCAGGCTGACGCAGCCGCCCTCGCTCGTCGCGAGCCGCCACGCCTCGATCAGCACCGACAGGCCGCTGGAGTCCATGAACGACAGCTCCGACAGGTCGAGCACGAGCGTGGGGCCGTCCTTCTTGATGGCGTCCCGCACCTCCTCGCGCAGGTGCGGGGCGGTGAATAGATCCAGCTCACCTTCGACGGCCACCACCGCGGCGTCCCCGAGCGCCCGTCGAGCGAGCTTCAACTTCATCTGAACCTCCTCCGGCGAGGTTCACTTTACTTCGACATCACCGAGCGTGAAGGTCAGGCGCGGGTGCTGCCTCGGGCACCGTGAAACCGAAGGGCAGCTCCAGCCGGTGGGCGGCGAGCAGCTCGGCGTCGGCGAGGATCTCGCGGGTGGGGCCGTCGGCGACGATCACGCCGCCGGACAGGATGAGCGAGCGTTCGCACAGCTCGAGGGCGTACGGCAGGTCGTGGGTGACCATGAGCACGGTCACGTCGAGGCCGCGCAGGATCTCGGCGAGCTCCCGGCGGGAGGCCGGGTCGAGGTTGGAGGACGGCTCGTCGAGCACGAGGATCTCCGGCTCCATGGCGAGCACGGTGGCGACCGCGACCCGGCGGCGCTGGCCGAACGACAGGTGGTGCGGCGGCCGGTCGATCGCGTCCAGCATGCCCACCCGCTCGAGCGCGTGCCGTACCCGGCGCTCGAGCTCCTCGCCGCGCACGCCCATGTTCGCCGGGCCGAACGCGACGTCCTCCCGCACAGTCGGCATGAACAGCTGGTCGTCGGGGTCCTGGAAGACCAACCCGACGCGGCGCCGTACCTCACGGAGCGTGTCCTTGCGCACCGGCAGCCCGGCCACCACCACCTCGCCGTGCCCGGGGGTGAGGATGCCGTTGAGGTGCATGACGAGCGTGGTCTTGCCCGCGCCGTTCGGCCCGAGCAGCGCCACCCGCTCGCCGCGCTCGATGGTGAGGTTCACCCCGAACAGCGCCTGGGTGCCGTCGGGGTAGGCGTAGGCGAGGTCCCGCACCCGCAGCGACGGCTCGGCGGCGGTCGTCTCCCGTTCCGCTGCGGCGTCCCCCATCTCACCCTCCGGCACCCGATCCGGCCCGCCCGGCGGCACCAAGCCTAGTCAAGCCACCACCCGGGCGAGCGCGGCGACCACGGCGGCGGCCACCGCCGGCGACAGCGCCGCGACCCAGGCGGCGGGCGGCGCCGGCCGGTCGTCGAGCACCGGCAGCGTGCCGGTGAACCCGCGGGACAGCATCGCGAGGTGCACCCGCTCGCCGCGCTCGTAGGAGCGGATGAACAGCGCCCCGACCGAGCGGGCGAGCACCGGGGCGGCGCGCAGGTCGCGGGCGGTGAAGCCGCGCGACTCGCGGGCGATGCGCATGCGCCGCATCTCGCCGAGGATCACGTCCAGGTAGCGCAGCATGAACATGGCGATCTGCACGAGCAGCGACGGGATCCGAAGCCGCCGCGCGCCGTGCAGGATGCGGTGCGGCTCGGTGGTGGCCGCGAGCAGGATGCTCGCGGCCACGCCGAGGGTGGCCTTGGCGAGGATGTTCCACGCAGCCCACAGGCCCTCGGCGCTCAGGCTCAGCACGCCCACCTGGACCCGCTCGCCCAGGCCGATGAACGGCAGGGCGAGCGCGAACGCCACGAACGGGATCTCGATCGCCATGCGCCGCAGCAGGAAGCCGGGCGGCACCCGGGCGATCGCCGCCACCGCGGCGAGCAGCGCGGCGTGGGCCGCGAACGCCCACAGCGCGGTCCGCGGGGTGGCGACGACCGCGATCGCGAACGCCACGGCGGCGGCGAGCTTGGCCTCCGGCGGCAGCCGGTGCACCGGCGTGTCGCCGGGCAGGTAGAGCCGGTGGTGGCCCGCGGCCATCAGGCGCGCGCCCGGTCCGGGGCCTCGGCGGTCCCGGTCTCGTCCTTGGTACGGCGCCGCGCCGCGTAGCAGACCGCGCCGCCGACGGCCACGGTGACGCCGACGCCGATGATCCCGGCGAGGCCGACCGACAGCCGCTCGTTCGCCACACCGGCCACGCCGTAGTCGGCGAGCGGACTGCCGGCGAGGTCGTGCTCCCGCTCGGCCGCGTCGAAGCCGTGGTCCGCGGCGACCCGCTCCAGGCCGTCCGGGTCACCGGAGGCGTAGAAGCTCACTACGCCGGCGAGCAGCAGCGACACCGCGAGGGCGGCGAGGCCGAACGGCGCCAGGCGGCGCGGGCGGGCCGGGGCGGCCTGCGGGGCGGCCGGCTCGGCGGTCCGGGTGGTGCCGTCCGCGCCGCGCAGCACGAGCGGGGTGGCGAGGTGCCGCGCGCCGTACACCAGGTCCGGCCGGACCGCGAGCACGCTGCTCACGGTGAGCGCGGTGATCACGGCCTCGCCGATGCCGATCAGCACGTGCACGCCGCCCATCGCCGCGGCGACCGTGCCGACCTCGATCGGCGCGGTGCCGCCGATCCAGAACAGCAGCGTGAACACGAGGGCCGAGGCGGGCACCGAGACGAGCGCGCCGGCGAACGACCCGGCCACGACCGCGGGGCGGCCGCGCGGCAGCAGCCGGACCACGAGCCGGAACACCGCCCAGCCGACCGCGGCGGTGACGATGCCCATGAGCACGATGTTCACGCCGAGCGCGGTGAGCCCGCCGTCGGCGAACAGTAACGCCTGTATCAGCAAGACCACGGTCATCGCCAGCACGGCGGTGTACGGCCCGGCGAGCACGGCGGCGAGGGCGCCGCCGAGCAGGTGTCCGCTCGTGCCCGCGGCGACCGGGAAGTTGAGCATCTGCGCGGCGAAGACGAACGCCGCGACCAGACCGGCCATCGGGGCGGTGCGATCGTCCAGTTCCCGGCGCGCGCCGCGGAGGCAGACGCCCACGCCACCGGCCGCGACGGCACCGGCGGCGATGGAGACGGAGGCGGTGAAGAACCCGTCCGGTACGTGCATGATCACCTCCGATGTCCGGCTTTTGGCGTCAACTTTAAGGCCTGTGTTTGTAGTTGCAATACTTTCGCATTAACAACTTGCACGCATGCTCACCGACGGGTGGCCGCCGGACGCGGCAGGGGATGACGGGGCGATGTCCCCGGCGGGCGACCGGCACGGCGCCACGCGCGTCCGGTAGGCCGCCCCCGCCGGAGAGCTCTGAGCGAGCTCACAGAGATCGCACACGAGGGCTGAAGATCCTCCTGGTGAGGTGGGTTGCACAAGCGGCTCACCGAACGTTTCGGCGCCCTCGGGAGCGCCGGGAAGGAGGACCGTCATGGCCTGGGCATGGGCTCGCCTGCGGAACGGCCTCGCCGCCGCGGCCGCCGCCGGAACGCTGGCGGCGTGCGGAGCGGCGACCGGCGAGGCCGGTGGCACGAGACCGGCCGGGGAGGCGTCCGCGGGACCGCCGCGCACCGGCGGGGTGACGCCGATCGGCACGGCCGAATCGCCGAGCGGGGCCACCTGCCGGGGATTCCACTTCACCGTGCGCCAGACCCCGTCCGGCGGCCCGCACCGGGTGTACGGCGAGCTGTGCGCGCGTGGCGAGGTCACCCCGGACACGCCGGTGCAGGTGCTGCTCCACGGGGGCGCGTACGACCACTCCTACTGGGACTGGCCGTACAAGCCGGAGAGGTACTCCTACGTACGGCATGCCACGCTCGCCGGGTTCGCCACGCTCAACCTCGACCGGCTCGGCTACGGCCGGAGCGACCGGCCCGACCCGGAGAGGCTCGGCTTCGAGGCCGGCGGATACGTCGTGCACCAGGTGGTGCGGTACCTGCGGGAGGGCGCGCTCGGCCCGCGGTTCCGCACCGTCGTGCTCAACGGCCACTCGATGGGCGGCCTCGTCGCCGAGCGCGCCGCCGCGCACGGCGGCGTCGACGCGGTGATCATCAGTGGCATCGGCCCCGACGTGGGCGGCGACGCCGAGGACGAGGACGAGACGGGGCCGGGCGGCGGCTCCGGCGAGGGCGACCGGTACCACCCGTTCCATCCCGCCACGCAGGACCCCAAGTTCGCCGGCGCCTCCTGGGCGAAGGGGTACTACACCACCCGGCCCGGCACCCGGCCGGGCATATTCCTCGCCGAGGGCACCTACGAGAAGGCCGTGGCAAGGTACGAGGAGGCCCTCAAGGACACGCTCACCGCCGCCGAGCTGCGCGCCGTACGGAGCGGTCCGGACGACGACGGCGGGCGCGGCGAATCCGCGCGCGCGGCCGCGGAATCCGCCGCACCGCAGGTGCCCACGCTCTACGCCCTCGGCCGCCGGGATCTGATCGCGTGCGCCCGCACCCGGGACTGCGCCGCGATCCCGGGCATGCGCGACGCCGCCTACCTCGTCCCCCGCAGCGGACATTCGATCAACGTGAGCAAGGGCGCCCCGGACTTCTTCCGGCACACCATCTCCTGGCTCGCCGCCCAGGGCATCTCCTGAGGCCCCGCCCGCGTGGGTCAGTCGCGCCGTACCGCAACGCCTCCGGACGCTGATCATCAGGGCGTGCGCGGGCACGCCGGCCACCGGGCGGTGCCGTACGCGGCGGGGGACGACGAAGAACTCGCCTGCGGCGAGGGTGGCCGGCGAACGGCCCTCCACCTCGATGCGGAAGCGGCCGTCCCGGCAGCGGAGGAGCTCGTCCTCGAACCGGGCGACCCGGAGCACGGCGTCGTGCACCACGGGGAGGACCTGCGGCTGCCACGGGCCCGGGAGCCGCCGGATGACCTGGTGTTCGCTCATACGGCCCAGCCGCCCGGCGGCCCGGAGCCCACGCACCGGGAATTCGTCCTGTCATATGCGGCCGATCGAGGCGGTGGAGCGGCCGGGCCGCCGGTCGCCAGGGCAGGCCCGCGGTACGCGCCGCTCGCGGCCCGCCTGCGCACGCCGGCCGACGAGGGGAGCCGCCGGGCACACCGCTGCCGCCGGGCCGGCGCTCGCGGCCGGGCGCGGCACCGTCGCCGCCCGCGAGCCGCTCCGCGCACAGGGGCGGTCGGTCCGGCAGGGCGGCGGCACCCGGGGTGCCGGGGCGGGCGCGGCAGGTGGTCGCGACCCGCCGTGACTCGTAGGCGCTCCCGGCGGTGCGCACGGCCGCCGGGCCGTGCACCGTCACCGGGCGGCCACGCCGGGCTCGCGGCGGATCGTCACCGCAGAACCGTCGCGCAGGCCGCTCGCGGGCGGCCGATCCGGGCCGCGCGGGCATCAGGCGTCTTCGCGGCGCACCTGCTCGGGCCGCTTGTCGTCGCGCAGGCCGCGCCAGCTCGGGTGGCGCAGCCGGCCGTCGCCGGTCCACTCGGCGTACCGCACCTCGCCCACCAGCCGCGGCTCCACCCAGTGCGCGTTCCGCGCGAACTCGCGGGGCACCTCGTCGGCGAACGGGCTCGCCGCCCGCTCCAGCGGCCGCAGCAGCCGCTCCAGCTCGCGCAGCGCCGCCTCGGTGAACCCGGTGCCCACGTGCCCGGCGTACCGCAGCCGCCCGTCCTCGTACACGCCGACGAGCAGCGACCCGATCGTGTCCGCCCGGCGCCCCTGCCCCGGCTGCCAGCCGCCGACCACGACCTCCTGGCTGCGGAAGTTCTTCACCTTGCGCCACTCCGGGCTGCGCCGCCCCGGCCGGTACGGCGAGGCGACCCGCTTGGCCACGATGCCCTCCAGGCCGAGCCGCCGCGACTCGTCGACCACCTGCGCCGCGGGCACCCCCTCCAGGTGGGGCGGCACGTCCCAGTGCGGGCCGGGCCGTACCAGGCCGGCGAGCAGCTCCCGGCGCTCCCGGTACGGCCGGGAGATCACCGGGGTGTCCCCCACGTGCAGCACGTCGAACAGCAGGTAACCGACCGGGACGACGGCCATCAGCCGCCGCACCCGGGCCGGGTCGCGCTGGTGCATGCGCGGCTGCAGCGCCTCGAAGCTCGGCCGGCCCTGCGCGTCGAAGGCGACGACCTCGCCGTCGAGCACGCAGGGCCGGTCCCCCACCGCCTCCGCGAGCCCGGCGAGCTCGGGGTAGGCGGCGGTGATCTCCTTGCCGTTGCGGGAGTAGAGGCGCACCCGCCCCTCGGCGACGTACGCGAGCGCGCGCACGCCGTCCCACTTCATCTCGTACGCCCACCCCTCGTCCCGGTCCGGGACCGCCCCGAGCCGGGCGAGCATCGGCCGGTAGGCGGGCAGTGCCCCCATGGCCGACCCTGTACCCCGCCCCGCCTCCCGCCTCGGTGACCGCCCGGTCAAACCACCGCAGATCGCCCCGCCGGGCGGTCAGCCGGACACGGCGGCCGGGCCGGGCGGCGGTGGGCCGCGCCGGGGAACCACCGGTTGCGCTCGCGGACGGCTCCGGCGCCGCGGGAACCGGGACGAGCCGCACCATTCGACGAGCAGGCCGACGAGCACGGCGGTGGCGAGCCCGATGCCCATGGCGCGCAGCGCCCGGTCGTCGAACGCGGCGTACCCGCAGAACGCGATCGCCGCGGCGGCGGTGGTCACCCGCGCGCGCCGGGCGGGGCCGCGTCCCCGGCCCTGCCGTACCGCCGGTCAGAGCCAGCCGGGCCGTACCAGGCCGGTCTCGTAGCCGATCACCACGAGCTGGGCGCGGTCGTGCACGCCGAGCTTGGTCATCACCCGGTTGACGTGGGTCTTCACCGTGGCCGGGCTCATCTGGAGCCGGTCGGCGATCTCCGCGTTGGTGAGGCCGCGGGCCACGGCGGCGAGCACGTCGCGCTCCCGCGGGGTGAGCGGGGCGAGCCGGCTCGTGTCGGGGCCGGTGGCCGGGCGGGCGGCGAACTCCTCGATCAGGCGGCGGGTGATCGCCGGGGACAGCAGGGCGTCGCCGCGGGCCGCGACCCGCACCGCGTGCCGGATCTCGTCCGGCTCGGCGTCCTTGACGAGGAAACCGCTCGCGCCCGAGCGCAGCGCCTCATAGACGTACTCGTCGAGGTCGAACGTGGTGACCACGACGATCCGGCTCGGCCCGCCGGCGAGCCTGCGGGTCGCCTCCAGGCCGTCGAGGCCGGGCAGCCGGATGTCCATCAGCACCACGTCGGGGCGCAGCTCCCGGGCGAGCCGTACCGCCTCGTGGCCGTCCCCGGCCTCGCCGACCACGGTGATGTCGCCGGCCGCGTCGAGCAGCGCCCGGATGCCCGCCCGCACCAGCGGGTGGTCGTCCACGAGCAGCACCGTGACCATGCCGCCGCGCACCGCCCCGCGCGTCACGCCGTCTCCACCGGCAGCCACGCCTCCACCTGGAAGCCGCCGCCCGGCCGGTTGCCCACGGTGAGCCTGCCGTTCATCGCCGCCACCCGTTCCCGCATGCCGAGCAGGCCGAGGCCGCCGGAGCCGCCGCCCGGGCGCGGCCCGTCCTCCGGCGCGCCACGGCCGTCGTCGGCGACCCGGACGCCCACCCCGTCCGGTTCGAAGCGCAGCGTCACCCAGGCGCGGGTGGCGTGGGCGTGCCGCATCGTGTTGGTCAGCGCCTCCTGGATCACCCGGTAGACGGTGAGCCCCACCGCCGGGGGCAGCGTACGCTCCTCGCCCAGCGTGCGGAACTCCACGTCGACGCCCGCGCCGGCGATGAGGTCGCGGAGCCGGTCGATCCCCGGCAGCGGCCGCCGGTCCGCCGCGGCGCGGTGCTCCCGGTTCCCTCGGGGCTCGTGGTTCCCTCGGGGCTCCCGGTTCCCGGCGGCGTGCCCGCCCGGCCCCCGGTCCCCCGGCGGCCGGCCGTCCCGCCGCGGCCCGCCGGGCCCCGGCCCGTCCCGCTCCCCGGGTCGCCCGGGCCGGTCATCCGGGACGCGGTCCGGGGCGGCGTCGCCGGAGCGCAGCACGGCCAGGATGCTCTTCATCTCGCCGAGGGCCTCCCGGCTCGCGGTGCGGATCACCTGCAGCGCGGCGCGCGCCTCCTCCGGCCCGCCCGCGCGCTCCACCGCCTCCGCGGCCACCGCCGCCTGCAGGGCGATCAGCGAGACGGTGTGGGAGGTGACGTCGTGCAGCTCGCGCGCGATCCGCAACCGCTCCTCCTGCGCCCGGCGGCGGGCCTCCTCCTCCCGGGTGCGCTCGGCCTCGGCGGCCCGGCGCTCCACCTCGGCGGTGTACGCGCGGCGGGCGCGGGACGCCTCGCCGAGCTGGGCCACGGTGAACACCACCAGCGTCCAGATCACCAGCGCCACGATGTTGTCGCCGTCCGGCTCGAGCGCCACCCCGGCCGCGGGCACCGCGACCAGGAACGCGGCCCCCGCCCAGCCCCAGTCGCGCCGCCCCTGCGTGATCGACGTGTACATCGCGATCAGCGGCATCGCGGGCCACACCGAGTACGCGTAGCCCAGCGCGAAGTAGAGCGTGGCGGCGAGCGCGGTCACGACCAGCACGACCGCGGGCCGCTCCCGGACCCAGCCCAGCGCGACCACGCCCGCAAGCAGCAGAACCCAGCCCACGGGATCGAGCGGCCGGGCCTGGGGCTGGTTCGCGTACGCGAGCACGCTCGCGCCGGCCACGATCACCCCGACGGTCCCGACCAGCGCGATCCTGCCCACGCGAGCACCCTAACCGCGCACCGCCCGGCCGGACATCCACCCGGCGGTGTAGCCTGCCTACCCCCGCCGCGGGTGGCCGGCCGGGCCCGCCGTACCGCCGCGCGGGCGGGGAAATGGGCGGCCCCGGGGCGGGAAAACCGGCGCGTGTTCCCCGGCGATTCCACGCCGGGGCGAATCCCCGCTGCGGCCGCCGCACGCCCACCCCAACAAAGGGGGTGGATGCCCGGTGAACTCCCTGTTGACCGTATTGTCAACTCAGTCCTATTGATAGCGTTATACGCCGATTGTCGCATTCTCGGCGGGCCCTACCGTGCCAAAATGGACAGCCAGTACGGTGCGTCGCGGACAGGGCACCGCGGACCGCCGAATACCCCCTCTCGATGGATGGTCGTGTGAGATTTCGGGTGCTGGGCCCGCTGACGGTGACCGCGGCGGATGGCCGGGAGGTGCCGATCGGCGGCAACAAGCTGCGGGTCGTGCTCGCCGGGCTGCTGGTGCGCGCGGGCGAGAGCGTCCCGGTGAGCCGGATCGCGAGCTGGCTCTGGGAGGAGACCGACGATCCGGACCGGGCGCGCGGGACCGTGCAGAGCTACATCAACCGGTTACGCCGCCTGCCCGAACTGCGGGACCGGGTGCTCACCGTGCCGGACGGCTACCGCGTGGCCTGCGACGCCGGCTCGCTCGACCTGCTGCGCTTCCGCGAGCTGACCGCGGCCGCGCAGGCCGCCATCGCCGCGGGTGACCCGGCCGCGGCCACCGAGGCCCTCTCCCAGGCCGTCGCCCTGTGGCGGGGCCCGGCGCTGTCGAACGTGGACTCGCCCACCCTCCACCGCGACGAGGTCGAGCCGCTCACCGAGGAGTGGCTGCGCGCCCAGGAGCAGTGGATCGACCTCGGCCTCGACGCGGGACGGCACACCGAGCTCGTGCCGCACCTGCGCGAGCTCACCCGCGCCCACCCGCTGCGCGAGCCGCTGTGGGAGCGGCTCATGCTCGCGCTGTACCGCTCCGGGCGGCACGCCGAGGCGCTGCGCGCCTACCACGACCTCGCCGAGCTGCTCGCCGACGAGCTCGGCGTCGACCCCGGCCCGGCGCTGCGCGCCCTGCACCAGGCGATCCTCACCGGCGACCCCGCGCTCGACCCGCCCGGCGGGCCGTACCCGGCGCGGCGCACCGGCCCAAGGCCCGCGGCCTGGCCCGCGCGGCCCGACCGCGACCCGGCCGAGGCGCCCGCGGCGACGGTGCCCGCGGCCCCCGCGGCGCCGATGGCCGCCGCGCCGCCGGTGCTCGCCCCGGTCGGCTCCCCCGTCACGCCGCCCGCGCCCGGCGTCCCGGTCGCCGGGGCGGTGGCCGCGGCACCGGCGATCCCGGTACCCCGGCAGCTGCGGCCGGACATCCCCGGGTTCGCCGGACGGCGGGCCGAGCTCGCCGTGCTCGACCGGCTGCTGGAGGAGGCGCTCGGCGACTCCCCCGACGCCTCCCGCCCGCCGGTGATCGTCTCCGTGCAGGGCACGGCCGGCGCGGGCAAGACCGCGCTCGCGGTGCACTGGGCGCACCGGGTGCGCGACCGGTTCCCCGACGGCCAGCTCTACCTCGACCTGCGCGGATACGGCCAGGGGCGGCCGGTGGAGCCCGCCGCCGCGCTGGAGACGCTGCTGCGCGCGCTCGGCACCCCGGCCGACCGGGTGCCGGTCGGCGTGGACGAGCGCTCGGCGCTGCTGCGCACCCTGCTCGCCGGGCGCCGCGTGCTGCTGCTGCTCGACAACGCTGGCGGCAGCGAGCAGGTGGCGCCGCTCATCCCCGGCTCCGGCGGCATGGTCCTGGTGACGAGTCGCAACCAGCTGCGCGCGCTGATCGTGCAGTACGGCGCGCGCCGGGTGGTGCTCGACCAGATGCCCGCCGACGAGGCGGTGGAGCTGCTCGCCGGGGTGCTCGGCCGGGACCGCATCGACTCGGACCCGGAGGCGGTCGCCGAGATCGTGGAACGCTGCGCCCGGCTGCCGCTCGCGCTGCGCATCTTCGCCGAGCGCGCCGCCCGGTTCCCGGACACCCCGCTGCGCCGCCTCGCCGCCGAGCTGCGCGACGAGCGCGGCCGGCTCACCGCGCTCGACACCGGCGACGGGGACGACACCGACCTGCGCATGGTGTTCTCCTGGACCTACCGGGCGCTGGACAAGGCGTCCGCGCGCATGTTCCGCCTGCTCGGCCTGCACCCCGGCGAGGAGATCGGGGTCGGGGCCGCCGCCGCGCTCGCCGGGCCGGAGACCGCCCCGGATGAGGCCGCGGCGACCCGGCTGCTCGACCGGCTCGCCGCCGACCACCTGCTGCGCTCCCGCTCCCCCGGCCGCTACGACTTCCACGACCTGCTGCGCGCGTACGCGGCGGAGCGCGCCCGGGAAGCGGGCGAGGTCGACGAGCCGCTGCGCCGGGTGCTCGACTGGTACCTGCACACCGCGCACAACGCCGCCCGGCACCTGCCGCCCGGGGACCGCACGGTCCCGGCCGCGCCGCCGCCGGAGGGGGTGCGGCCGCTCGAGTTCGACCGCCCGGAGGACGCGGTCGGCTGGTTCGAGACCGAGCTCGCCAACCTCATGGCCGCGGTGCGCACCGCGGCGGCGCACGGCCGGTACGGCCACGCCTGGCGGATCGCCGCAGTGCTCGTGCTGTTCCGCGACTTCCAGGTGCCCGGCCCGGCGTGGGCCGAGGTGCACCGCATCGCGGCCGACGCCGCGCGCCGGGACGGCCAGCCGCAGGAGGAGGGCCGCGCGATCAACCACCTCGCCGAGGTGCACGCCCGGCTCGGCGAGCTCGACGCGGCGGTGGCGCGCAACACCGAGGCGCTCGCGCTCGCCCGCGAGATCGGCGACCGCGACCTGGAGGGGTTCGTGCTCGCCGACCTGGGCGGGGTTTACTTCCGGCTCGGCCGGTTCGAGGAGTCGACGCGCTGCTACAACGAGGCGCTGGCGATCGCGCGGGAGCGCGGCGACCGGCGGCTGGAGGCCGAGACGCTCGAGCACATCGCCCGCAACGACAACGGGCTCGGCCGGTACGAGGCCGCGCTCGAGGGGGCGCAGGCCGCGCTCGCCATCTACGACCGGATGCGCGACCCCTACCACCAGGGCGAGGCGCTGCGCACGATCGGCATCGCGCAGGCGGGCCTGGGCCGGCTCGACGAGGCCGCCCGCTCCTTCGAGCGCGCGCTGGAGCTGATGCGCCGCTTCGAGGACCACCGCGCCGAGGCCGAGGTGCTCGACCACCTCGGGCGGGCGCTGCGCGACTCCGGCGACCTGGCCGGCGCCCGCGACCGGTGGGCCGCGGCCCTGCGGATCTTCACCGAGTACGGCGACGCGCGCGCCGCCGAGCTGCGGGAACGCCTCCGGGAGGTCGACGAGGCCCCCGTCCGGGCTCCCGCCGACCTCCCGCAGACGCGTCGCGCCTAGTGAGGAGCCTCATGCCCGGCGGGGGAGGGGCACCGCAAGCCCCCCGCTGCGACCGCGACCGCTGTTGGCGGGCCGCCGCCCGCCGCACCCCCTCGTGGCGCGGCCGCCGCGCGGCGCCCCTCCCCTGCCGGACCCACCAGCGGTATCGACGGTAGGGGGCGGGCTTGGCAAACCGCTCACAGTCCGCTCACAGCCGGATCGCCGCCCACCCGCAGGGCGGCCGCCGGATTGCGCCGGAAATGAGCCGCTTTTCAGCGGATCGCCGGTGATGGCGCGGGCGGGCCGCGGCGCCGCCGGCGGCCGCCGGGGCACGCCGTACCCGCCGGATCCGCGTCGCCGTACCACGGCGAGGCGGCACGCGGACCGTGACCAAGAAAGCCGGAAAATGGGAAGAAAGAGGACATTCCGCCCGGCCAGCGGGATGAGTGATCCTCGCGATCGGGCCCTGGAGGGGAGCCGGCGGTGCCCGTCCTCGCGGGGCACGGATCACCACCCCGGGCGCACCGGATGGTGACGTGCTGTTACCGTGGAGAGGGGGACACGATGCGTAAGCGGAGAATCACCGTGCTCGCATGCACGGCTCTGGTCCTGTTCGGGGCGACGGGCGGGCAGTCGGCGGCCGACGGCGATCCCCGGCTCCTGCCCCGGCAGCAGGTGAGCCGGCAGCAGTACGACATCCTGCTCGCCCAGTGCCGGTACGCGGGCAACGGCGCGGCGGCGCGGCGCCGGTGCGAGGCGAGGGTGGCCGAGCGGTACCGCGTGGGGCGGCGGAACCCGAACCTCGACTGCCGCAGGTACGCCGGGGTGACCGTGTGCGGCGAGCTCGAGCTCACCCGCGCCGAGCGCGCGTGCGTGACCGACTCGGTCGCCAAGGGGATGAGCCGCCGCCGGGCCGAGGTGGAGTGCTACGTCTATCGGTGAGCCGTACGGCACGGCGGGAGCGTCGCCGGTCGAGCGAAACGGCGGAAACGGCGGGTGGCGGCGCCCCGGGACGGTCTGTCCGCGCCGCCACCGTCACACCTGGAGCCCTCAGCCGAACCCGGGAGGTGCCTCGCCCGGCGCGTCACGGCGGGCATCGCACCGGCGGGGGCAGCCGGTGGACCGTCGCCGTCCCGCCGGTCGGCCGCGTCCGTCGGCCGATCAGGCGGTGGCCGTGACCAGGTACGCGATCCCCAGCAGCACCACGACGGGGATCAGCCACACCACCAGCTCGGCGGCGAACTCCTTGTTCATCGCGCAACTCCCTCACTACGACCAGGACTCGGCCCGTTAGAGGCAGCATAGGGCCACGGGCGGGCAGAGGGCGCCGCAGGGTGGGCCGCCCTGCTCCGGGATGCCGCCGGGCACCGGCCGCGACCGCGTGTTCGCCCCTGGAGAAGCCGCCGCCGCCCGGCCGCCGGAGGCACCACACTCGCCGGGGCGCGGTGGCGCGACGACCACGCCGCCGGTCGGAGTGTGACGCGACGATCCCGGGAGGCCGCGATGGACGCATCCCCGCTCCCCGGCGCCATCCGGCTGCCGGACGGCACCTGGATCCGCGGGCGCGGCCTGCGCCACGGCACGCCGGCGGGCCCCGCCCCCGACTACGGCCTCTACCTCGGCGGCGGCCGGCTGCGGCGGCGGCACGAGCCGGAGCTGTCCTGGCCGCACGACTGGCTCGACTGGCCGGACTTCCTGCTGCCCCGCGACCGCGAGGAGGCGATCGACCGGGTGCGCGCCCTGTACGGCCGGGCCCGCGCGGGACGGCGGGTCGAGGTGGCCTGCGGCGGCGGGGTCGGGCGCACCGGCACGGTCATCGCGTGCCTCGCCGTGCTCGCGGGGCTGGATCCGGAGGACGCCGTGGCGTGGACGCGGGCGAACCATCACCCCAGGGCGGTGGAGACGCCGTGGCAGCGGCGGTGGGTCGCGCGGTTCCCCCGCTCCTGACCGGCCGCTCCCCACCGGCACGGCGACGGCGCGGGACGGCACGGCTGGGTCGCTCCCGGCCGGGCCCGGACGCCGCTCGACCATCAGCCGGTCCGGTCGGCGGAGAACGCCTTCGACGTGGCGTTTTCACCCGGCCCAAAGCGCAAAACGGAACATCCGTCTGATATACAGCAGGGCTTGCGGTCGGCCGTTTTTATCCCGCTTGCGACAAGACTCGAACACTGCGCCCACCTGCGAAATTTTCCGGAAACATTTGAAAGGCAGACCGTTTTCCCGCGATCACATAGTGGGACAAGGTAATCTGGCCGCGACATTCGTTGATCAACCGAGCCAGACGGGGTGAATGGTGACGAGTCCTCGGGGGCTCAGGTCCAGCGAGCCGACGCAGGTCGGCGAGTACCGGATCCTTTCGCCACTCGGGAAAGGCGGCCAGGGAACGGTCTACCTCGGGCTCGCGCCCAGCGGCATGCGGGTCGCGATCAAAATCCTGCTCCCCCAGTGGGCGGCCGACCCGAAGAGCTGCCGCCGGTTCCTGCGCGAGGCCGAGGTGGCCGCGCGGGTCGCCGGATTCTGCACCGCCAAGATCGCCGGCACCGGCATCTTCGCCGGCCGGCCGTACATCGTCAGCGAGTACGTGCCGGGCCCGTCGCTCGACGAGAAGGTGAAGACCGAGGGGCCGATCTCCGGCAGCGGGCTGGAGCGGCTCGCCGTGAGCACGCTCACCGCGCTCGCCTCGATTCACGCCCACGGCGTCGTGCACCGGGACTTCAAGCCCGGCAACGTCATCCTCGGCCCCGAAGGGCCGGTGGTGATCGACTTCGGCATCGCGCGGGCGCTCGACTCCGGCATGAGCACCACCTGGCTGCTCGGCACCCCGGCGTACCTCGCGCCCGAGCAGCTCACCGAGGATCCGGTGACCGCCGCCTGCGACGTGTTCTCCTGGGGCAGCACGATGACGTTCGCCGCCACCGGGCGGCTCGCGTTCAGCGGCGCCACGGTTCCGGCGGTCATGCACGCGATCCTGCACGCCGAGCCGGACCTGTCCGGGGTGCCCGACCCGCTCCGCGAGCTCGTCGCGGCGGCCCTCGCCAAGAACCCGGCGGCCCGCCCGAGCGCCGCCGAGCTGCTGCGCGTGCTCACCGAGCGGCATGCGCTGCCCACGTACCCGGTGCCGGGCTCGAGGAACGGCGCCGCGACCCGGCCCGCCGCCGACCTCGCGGCCGCGCACGCAGGGTGGCGACCGGCCCGGCACGCCGACGCCGCGGCCGCCCCGGTCCAGGCCGTCCCCGTACGGCTCGGCACGGCCGCGGCCGTACCGGCGGCGCAGCCGGGGCCCGCCACCGGTGCGGTGCGGGCCGCCACGGAGACGGACGCCCCGCCCCGCGGGCCGAGCCGGCGACCTCGCCGGACGGCCGCGGCGCGCACCGCGGGCCGTGGCGCCCGCGGCGGTGCGTCCTCCTCACCGCGGCGGCCGCGTTCGCCCTGACCGCCACGTTGATCCTCATCCCGTCCTGGCTGCGCGGCGGCGAGGGCGGGACCGGCGCGAGGTCCGCGGCCGCGAGCACCCAGCGGGAGGCGGCCGCGCGCCCGCCGCGCCCCAGGGCGAGCCCGACGCCGCGTCCCCCGGTGACCTCGATCTCGGCATGTTCTCGACGATCGACGTCGCCGACCGCTTCGCCGCCCCGGAGAACGTCCAGCAGTACGTCTCCCACCAGCCGGAGGAGCGCGAGATCGTGCCGAGCATCGCCACCGACAACGGGGTGTTCACCGCCTCCGGGCCCACGCCGTACTTCACCATGCTCTCCGGGCCCGGCCGGATCTCCGGTACCACCGCGGTCAGCATGGTCACCGTGGGCGCCTTCACCGGGAACGGCGGGCGGCAGGACACCGTCTACGTCGGCTGGGTGAAGGACGGCAACAACTACGTCTCGGCCTGGTACAACGACGCGGAGCGCACCGCGGGCTTCAGCATCCGGCTCGACGGCAGGCTGCTCAAGACGCCCGAGACCACGCCCCTGGAGCTGGGGAAGGGCGACCGCCTCGCCCTCGTGCACCGGGACGGGACGGTCACCGCGTACGCCCAGACCGGCGGCAGGTGGCGCCGGCTCCAGGAGACCACGATCGACGGCGTCCTCCACCGCCCGATGACCCGCAGCGAATACCGCTACGGCTTCGGCCTGCGCGCCTCGTCCGGCACGATCACGCTCACCGGCGCCGAGGGCCGCAGCGCCCCGTAGCCGCAGCCGCCCCGCCGGACACCGCCTCGTCCGGCCCGCGGCGTCCCCGCAGGTAGCTGCAGAAAATGATTCCTCCGCGCCCATGGCGAGCGCGGAATTTGTTTATCAGACCGGCAGCGATCTCATTAGTGTTGGAACGCCGTGGCCGCGGGCCAGGTAACGGAATCACCGTGAGGAGGGGGGTTCGCCATGCGTTCTGCGCTGCGCCGTACGGTCGCCGTCATCGGTGCGACCGCCGTCACCGCGTCCCTGTCGCTCGCGCTCTCGAGCGGCCCGGCGGCCGGTGCCGCCATTCCGAAATTCACGATGCCGAAGATATTCGGGACGAAGTTCCAGCCCGATCCGAAGCACGACTTCAGCCGGCTCACCCCGCGGCGCGACGGCATCCTGCGCGGCTGGGTGACCCGCTACTCGAACGGCTACGCCGTCTACGAGCCGATCAGGTGGGTCAGGGACGAGCACACCGAGGGGTACTTCGCCGGCCCGCCGAAGGGCCGCCGCATGGCCTATCGGTCCCGGGTGGCGCCCGGCGCGAAGCTGTACAGCGCGCTGAACTGCAACCTGAGGACCTTCTCGCGGCTGACGGTTGACCGCCGCGGCCTGGGCAACAAGCCCTGCTCCCGCAAGGTCCGGGACGCCTACCTCAAGCAGGGCCGCATCCCGTCGATGATCACGGTCTATCGCGGCCGGATCGTGAAGATCCAGGAGATCTTCCGTCCCTAGACGGGCGGCACGGCGTGACCGCGCCGGACCGCCGGCTCGCGGGCGCCGATCCGCGTATCACGGAGGCAGGCCGTACCGGGCTCGAATTGTCGGTACGGCCTGCCACCATGCCGGCCATGACGGCGACGATCGATGGATTAGCCCCATTCCACTGGCTCAACCTGCCCGAGAGCGATGGCGGCGGCCCGCCGCTCGGCGTGATCTTCAGCGTTGCGTACTTCCGGGGCCTCGACGCGGCGGAGGTGGCGCGGCGCTTCAGCCACGGCACCGACCCCGGAACGGTGACGGATTTCGGCGGGCTCGTCGAGAGGGTGCGGAGGTTCGTCGAGGAGACGGCGGGCTGCCACGGCGGCGGCCACGTCGGCATCGTCGAGGCCGGCGAGTGGTGCGTGGCCGTCGAGCCGCACGGATGGCTCGCCATCCTCTCGGACGTGGTGGCCGCGCTGTCCCGGGGCTGCGAGATGCTCTCGATCAACCGGCACGACCACGCATCGGTGAGCGACTTCGTGTACGCGATCGACGGCGAGATCGTCACGACGTTCCCGGTGGGGCGCTCCTGCGATCGGCACGGCGCCGACCCCGACCTGCTCAACGACCTCATGCGCGAGCTGGGCATGTGCGTGGACCCGCTCGAGGACGCGGAGGCGGCCGCGCAGCACGCCGCACTGCCGCAGGCCTTCGCCCTCGCGGCGCGGATCACCGGCGTCCCGTTCGCCGCGGACATGCTCGACCGCCCGATGCTCGTGGCCCGCATCGCGGACCTCTGACCCGGCCCTGCCGTACCGGCCGCCCGAACGCTCCAAACGCCGAACCCACCCGCAGGACGAGGAGGGCAGCGGGTGCCCCCACCCCCGGTCGGTCACCCGCCGCCCTGTCCGCGGGCGGACATGCCCCTCGGAAACGTCCGCCCGGATCCCGCGTTCCGAGTCGGCTAGCCCTGCGGACGCTCGCCCAGCCGGTCCGTCCAGCCGAAATCCTCGAAGGTCACGCGGAAGACGTTGCAGTCCCCGTTGTTCGTGTTCACGGCGTACTCGAGCAGCTCGGCCGAGTCCTTGTCGATGATCATCGTGAACTCGACCCCCTCGTCCTCCTTGACCGTCAGCGCGACCCCGGTACGGCCGGCGGCGTCCTGGGCCTCCTCCGACGTGATCCCCGGCTGGTCGGCGAGGACCTGCAGCAGGGCCGCCCGGGTACCCGGCATGGTCGGCGCGGTCATCAGCTCGACGGCCGTGTCCCAGAGGAAGACGGGGAACGCCTTGTCCTTGTCGGCCTGCCTCTCGTACCGCTGCCGGAGCAGGTCGGCCAGCTCCTCCTTCGAGGTGGGCAGCTCGCCGACGTTCTCCATGGTGAGGTCCGGCATGTTGACCGACAGCGGTTCCTGGATGTCGCTGTCGGCGTAGGGACGCACCTTGCCGTCCGGCAACAGGTTCGGCGAGCCGTGCTCCTTCCACTTCGCCTCGTCCTCTGGCGTGGGGAAGACGAGTTCCAGCTCGCTCGCCTTCTCCCGGCTGGTGCCGCCCTCCCGCTTGGGCCGCCACCGCTCCACGGTCTGGACGAGGAGCGCGGTGTACGGGTACCCGTCAGGCCAGAACTTCTTCCGCAGCTCCTCCAGCTTCTTGCTGTACCTCCAGCCGATCGAATCGAGCTTGATCTCCTTGCAGCCGGTCCGTCGGCACTCGGCCGCCTCCTCCACGACGAGCCGCTTCACCTCGGCCGCGTACTCCTCGGGCAGGTGGCGGGTGGGCGAGGCCTCGCGAGTCCGGACGTACCAGTACTCGCCGGTCGTGGCGGGCTCACGCTGCACGGTCTGGGCGACGGCGAGCAGGAACGACCGGGCGTCCATCCGCGTGGCGGCCGGCGACGCCCCCGTTTCGCCGGACGCACCGGTACTCGACGAGCCCACCGCGACCCGGTTCTCCCCGGTCGGCGTACCGGACAGCACGCCGGTGGAGACTGCGATCGCCCCCGCGGCGATCGCGGCCACCGCACCGGAGGTCGCGAGCAGGAACAGCGGACGGCGGAACATGACTGCCCTCCACGTTGGCTTCTCAGGGTGCTGGGTGCCGGTGAACGCCCGAGCGAGGTCGTCGGCGCGGCGCCGCCGGTAGCTCGCCTCGGCGAGTTCGTCCAGCTCATCCGGCCGGAGCCGGGCGAACATGCGATCGATCATGTTGTCCTCCAGGTCGGATTCGCGGACGTCAGCTCTCCTCGGCGAACCGGCTGCGGGCCCGTCGCGCCGTGCGGCGCGCCTGCCCCGTGCCGAGGCGCAGCTGCGCCTCCAGGCGTTTGCGCGCCCGGTGCAGCCGGACGTTGAACGCGCGCACCGAACACCCCATGACCGAGGCCGCCTGCTCCGGCGCCAGGCCGTACCAGGTGGCCAGGATCATCGCCTCCAGGTCCTTCTCCCGAAGGGCCCGGAGCGCGGAGATGGCCTGCTCCCGGTCCACCACGTACTCGGCGACGTCCCAGACGATCTGGTCCCGCTCGGTGGTCAGCGCCGCGATCCGATCGACCAACGCCTTCCCCCGGTACCGAACCTCGCGCTGCTTGGCGAGCATGTTGCGCACGACCCCGAGCAGCCACGGCAACACCTGCTCCGGCAACTCGTCCAGCCGCCGCCACGCCACGAGGAACGTCTCACTGCACACGTTCTCCGCCACGCCCTGCTCGACCCGCAGCAGCACGTAGCCCAGCACGCTCCGGTAGTACCGGTCGTACAGCGCGGTGAATCGCTCTTGGGGATCGTCCACACCCAGTAGTCCCGCCGGCCGCCCCTCGATTACCGCCCGGCCCCGACCTTTTCCCCCGCACCTGGACACGCCTGCCGTACCAGGCGCGCCGCCTCCGCCCCACCAGGGCGGCCCGTCCCGGTCCGGTCAAACCTGCCGGGAGCCGGAGCTGAAGTAGAGCGCGAGGCGGGTGCGGTCGGGGAGGCCGAGCTTGCGCAGCATGCTGGAGACGTGATTCTTCACCGTCCCCTCGCTGAGCGACAGCCGGGCGGCGATCTCCCGGTTCGACGCGCCGACCGCGAGCAGCCGGGCGACCTCGAGCTCGCGCGGGGACAGCACGTCGCGGCCGGGCAGCTCGGTCACTTCGGGGGCGCGCGCCGGGCGGCTCGGGCGGCTGCGCAGCTCCGCCACGAGCCGGGCGGCGACGACGTCGCCGAGCACGGTCTGCCCGTTCGCCACCTTGTGGATCGCGGTGACGAGCTCGTCCGGTGAGGCGTCCTTGAGCAGGTAGCCCCGGGCGCCGGCGCGCAGCGCGCCGAAGATGTACTCGTCCTCGTCGAAGGTGCTCAGCATGAGGACGGCGACGCCGGGATGGTCGGCGGCCATCCGGGTGACGAGCTCGACCCCGTCCATCCGCGGCATCCTGGCGTCCACCAGCGCCACGTCCGCGGGCCGCGCGGCGAGTACGGCGAGCGCCTCCACGCCGTCCCCCGCCTCGCCGGCCACCTCGATGCCGTCCTCGACCTCGAGCAGTTTGCGCAGCGCCTGGCGGATGAGCTCCTGGTCGTCGACGAGCAGCACCCTGATCATGCGCGCTCCGCCGGAAGGTCCACCCGCAGTTCAAATCCCCCGCCCGCCCTCGGGCCCGCGCGCAGCGTCCCGCCCAGGGCCTCGGCCCGTTCGGTCAGCGAGGTGAGCCCGAACCCCGGGGTCCCCGAGCCCGTGCCGTCGTCGGCGACGACGAGCGTCACGCGGTCGTCGTGGAACTCCAGCGTGACCGTGACCGTCTCGGCATTCGCGTGCCGCAGCGCGTTGGTGAGCCCCTCCTGCAGCGCGCGGTAGAGCACGAGCTCCGTGTCCGGGCCGAGCCGCCGCTCCGCGCCGTGCACGGAGAACCGGACGTCGACCCCGGTCCCGTGGAACGACATGGCGAGCTGTTCCAGCGCGGCGCTGCCGATCGCCCCGTCGAGCGCGAGGGGGCGCAGGGCCCGTACCCACCGGCGAGCGTCGGCGAGCGCCTCGGCCGTGAGCTTCTTCGCCGCGGCCACCTCCGCCCACGCCGCGTCCGGGCGCCGCTCCCGGAACCGTTCCGCGTTCTCCAGCCCCATCTTGATCACGGTGAGCTGGTGCCCGATCGAGTCGTGCATGTCCCGCGCGATCCTCGCCCGCTCCTCGGCCACCGCCAGCTCCCTGACGCGTTCGAGCAGCTCCTGGGCCTCCTGCCGGCGCCGCCGCGCCTCGATCGTGGCCGAGGCCATGCCGAGGACGAACGTGGCGAGCACGGCGATCGGCGGGACCTGGGCGAGCGCGCCGGGCCAGGTGACGTTCCGCCACAGCGGGAGGATCACGATGGCGAGACCGAACACCGCGACGAGGATCAGCGTGGCGGCCCGCATGCCGTACACGAAGGCGATGTTCGCGATGGCGATCAGCAACAGCGGGAGGTGGACCGCAGCGGAGCCGGTCATCCCCAGCAGCACGGTGGCGGCGAGCAGCGCCGGCCCGAGGACCTTCCTGCGGGCCGGGGCGGACGGGCTCCAGGGCACGGCGAGCCAGAGCACGGCGACGACCGCGAGGTTGACGCCGAAGATCGCCGACTTCACGGCCTCGGTCGCGCCGGCGAAGTGGGCCGCGGCCGTGGCCACGAACACGACCCAGAACACAACGCTCAGCAGGATCGGCCGCTCGGCATCGCGCAGCGAGCCAAGACGGAGCGGGGACATGCCCGCACTCTAAACCCGGCCGGGCACGTCACGGAGAATCCACCGCGACACCATGACGATCGTCATGGTGATTTCGATCCGCAGGACGATGTGCCCGGGCATCGGGATATCTAGCGTTGTCACCATGTTCGCCAGAAAACCCGTATGGGCGGTCCTGATAACGGTCATCGCGATGTTCGCCGCGGTATTGGGCGGCTCCTTGCCGGCGGCGTTCCTGATGTCACCGGAGAATCCGTTCCGCCAGTTCGCCGGGGTCGTGGGCACCGCGCTCGCCGCGGTGCTCCTCGTCTGGCTCCTGCGGCGTTTCGTCACCCGGCAGCCCTGGTCCGGACTCCGGCTGCACTGGGACCTGACGGCGATACCCTACTTCGCGCTCGGCCTCGCGGCCGGCATGGCCGCCGTCCTTTCGTCCTCGGCGGCCTCGGTCGCCCTGGGCGTCGCGCAGTTTCGTACCTTCGACACCGGCGGTCTGCCATATGTGCCGATACTGCTGCTGAGCATCGTCGCGGCCTTGATCGGCCAGGCGTTCCCCGAGGAACTGCTGTGGCGCGGGCATCTCTACGACACGCTCCCGCCGCGTAGCAGGCTCATCACGACCTCGCTGGTCTTCGGAGCGCTGCACATCATCTCCAACGGCGGCCAGCAGGGCATCGCCGAGCACCTGCTCTACGTCCTCCAGGCCTGCGCGCTCGGCTTCGCCAGCGGTGCCGCCCGGGAACGCACCGGCTCGTTGTGGGCCGCGGTCGGCGTCCACACGGGCCTGCACGCGGCCATCCGCGTGCTGCCGACCGAGGGCATTCAGTACGGCGTGCAACTGGTTCTGCAGGCCGCCACCATGACACTCGCCGCCGTGATTCTCCTCAAGGCCGGGCGGCGCGCGCCGGCCACGAATCGCACCACCTCGGCGAAAACGCCGGCAAGCTAGCCCGCCCCGCACCGGAATCGCCGACACGGACCCCAGGCATTTGGCGAATTTTCCATCCAACTTACACTCCGACCGATTGTCGAGGCATTCGGAGGTGCCCGATGGAAAGCAGGGATCGGCACGGCCTGGGAGTCGATTCGGTGCCGTGGCAGGCGGGCCTCGATCGGCGCGGCCGCCCGTCGGGGGAAGTTCTCCTCCCGGGTCGCACCGGGATGCGTGCGCGGGTGAACTCGGCGCAAATGGCGGCCGGAGGCAACCGAGTCGATGACAAGGAGGCCCCTCGCGTGATCGCAAGGGGCCTTCGCTCGAGCCGACGAGGGGAATCGAACCCCTGACCTGCTGTTTACAAGACAGCTGCTCTGCCGATTGAGCTACGTCGGCCTGTCACTCCCAGATTTTAGTGCGAGGAGGGCGGCGACGTCACCGGCGTCCACGGATGGTCAGCGGCGGCGGGAGGTTTCGTAAAGGGCGATGCCCGCGGCCACGCCGGCGTTCAGGGACTCGGTGGCGGTGGCCATGGGGATGCGGGCGGTCACGTCGCAGTGTTCGCGGACCAGGCGGGACAGGCCCTTGCCCTCGGAGCCGATGACCAGGACGAGCGGCTCGGTGAGGAGCTCGACGTCACTGATGTCGAGGGCGGCGTCGCCGTCGAGGCCGACGACGAACAGGCCCTGGTCGCGGTACTCGCGGAGGGTGTTGTTGAGGTTCGAGGCGCGGGCCACCGGCAGGTGGGCGAGAGTGCCCGCGGAGGTCTTCCACGCCGAGGCGGTGACGCCCACCGAGCGGCGGCTCGGCACCACGATGCCGTGGGCGCCGAACGCGGTGGCGGAGCGGGCGATGGCGCCGAGGTTGCGCGGGTCGGTGACGCCGTCGAGGGCGACGATCAGCGGGGTCTCCTCGGCCTCGCGGGCCCGGTCGACCAGGTCGTCGGGGTGGGCGTACTCGTATGGCGGGACCTGGAGGGCGAGGCCCTGGTGGGCGGCGCCGTCGGTGAGCCGGTCGAGCTCGGGCTTGGTGACCTCGAGGATGGCGATCCCGCGGTCGGCAGCCATCTTGATCGCCTCGCGCACGCGGTCGTCGCTCTCGATGCGATTGGCGACGTAGAGCGCGTTCGCGGGCACCTTCGCGCGGAGCGCCTCGACGACCGGGTTGCGGCCGGCGACCGTCTCCGGGGCGTCGTCACGCTTGACCCGCGGCTGCCGCGCCGGCTTGGCCGCGTTCGCGGCGGCGGCGGCCTCGGCGCGCCGCTGGCGTTCCTTGTACCAGTGGCGCATGTGCGCGGGCGGGGTCGCGCCCCTGCCCTGCAGCGCACGCTTCCCGTGCCCGCCACTGCCCTTGGTCGGGCCCTTCTTCTTCGCGGCCTTGCTCGATCGCTTGCCTCCGCCTGCCATGGAACGCAAGCCTACCGGCGTTCCGGGAGTCCCCGTCGCGCCGCTCGGCCCTCGCCGGTACGGCCCGGCCCGCCGCGGCCGTACGGTACGGCACGGCCCTGCCGTACCCCTGCATGGCACCGCCCGGCCGCCTCCCGGCCGAACGGCGGCGAGGCGACCGGACGACGGGCTAGCGCGCGAGCTCCCAGCGGGTGCCCTGCGGGGTGTCCTCGACGACGATGCCCGCGGCGGCGAGCTGGTCGCGGATGGCGTCGGCGGTCGCGTAGTCCTTGCGGGCGCGGGCCGCCTGGCGCTGCTCCAGGACCACGGAGACGAGGGCGTCCACGGTGTCCCGCAGGCCGGTGTCGTCACCGGCGGAGCGCCACTGCTCCGAGCGCGGGTTGAGGCCGAGGATGTCGAGCATCTTCTCGGTCTCGGCGAGGATGCGGGCGACCCGGTCCTTGTTGCCCTGGGCCAGCGCGGCGTTGCCCTCGCGCACCGACTCGTGGATGGCGGCGATCGCCTGCGGCGTCCCGATGTCGTTGTTCATCGCGTCGACGAACGCCTGCGGCAGCGGGACGTCCTTGTCCACGTCGTGGACGATCTCCGCGGCGCGGGTGACGAAGCCCTCGATCCGGCGGTACGCGGTCGCGGCCTCCTGCAGCGCCTCCTCCGAGTACTCGATCGGCGAGCGGTAGTGCGCCGACACGAGGTAGTAGCGCAGCTCGACCGCCCGGACCACCTTGAGCATCTCGGAGACGAGCAGGGAGTTGCCGAGCGACTTGCTCATCTTCTCCCCGCCGAGGGTGAGCAGGCCGTTGTGGAGCCAGTACCGGGCGAACCCGTCGCCTGCCGCGCGGGACTGGGCCTGCTCGTTCTCGTGGTGCGGGAAGAGCAGGTCGACACCGCCGCCGTGGATGTCGAACGTGCTGCCGAGGTACTTGGTGGCCATCGCCGAGCACTCCAGGTGCCAGCCCGGGCGCCCCGGCCCCCACGGGGTGCGCCAGGTCGGCTCGCCCGGCTTCGCCGCCTTCCACAGGGCGAAGTCCCGCGGGTCCCGCTTGTGCGTGTCGGTGTCGGTGTCGGCGGCCGGCCGCATGTTCTCGAGCTTCTGGTTGGACAGCTCGCCGTACCGGTCGGCGTAGGAGCGCACGTCGAAGTAGACGTCACCGCCCGCTGCGTACGCGTGGCCCTTGTCGATGAGGCGGGCCATGAGCTCGATCATCTCGGGGATGTGCCCGGTGGCCCGCGGCTCGACGGTGGGCGGCAGGCAGCCGAGCGCGTCGTACGCCCACGTGAAGTGCCGGTAGTTGCGCTCGGCGACGACGAACCAGGGCACGCCTTCCTCGGCGGCCACGCGAATGATCTTGTCGTCGATGTCGGTGACGTTCCGGCAGAGCCACACGTCATATCCGAGGTGCGTCAGCCAGCGCCGAAGCACGTCGAAATTAACGCCCGACCGGATATGTCCGATGTGTGGCGGAGCCTGCACGGTGGCACCGCACAGGTATATCGACACTCGGCCTGGTTTGACCGGTACGAATTCGCGGACCGTACGCGTGCTGGTGTCGTGTAGGTACAAGCTCACAAGCCAAGGCTAATGCCTTCGGTGACATCACAGGTCACGTTGGCGACCGTGAACCGTGGCGGCGGGTCAGGTTTTCGTCCACACTCCCCGCGTGTGCGATCGATCACCTCGGCCTTGGTTCTGTAGTCTGCAAAGAGTGGTGAAAGCGCATCCCCGAGTGACGGCAGGTCCGTCCCCGTATGTCCGATCGGACCGGCACCGGCCGTCAGGCTTCGCCCTGCTCCTGCGCCGCCTGGTGATCGGCGCGGCCGGTCTCCTGGTCGCCGCCGTCGCCGCGGCCGCCTGCGTGCTGTCCTTCGACGACCTGCGCGCGCTGGCCCGGCAGGCCGGGGCCCGCGAGCACCTCGCGCACCTCTACCCCGCCGCGTTCGACGCCCTGCTGCTGATCGCGCTGATCAGCTTCCTGGCGCTCGGCGCGGCCCGGCCGATCGTCCGGCTGCAGGCCGGGTTCGTGCTGCTCGTGCTGCTCGCCGCGGCCTCGTGGGCGAACGTCGCGATGGCGATGCGCTTCACGATCGACGCCCGGCTCGGCGCGGTGATCGTCGGCGTGGTGCCCTGGGTGATGCTGCTCGTCGCGCTGTGGCTGCTCACCCTGCTCGTCAAGCACGCCCAGGTACGGCGGGCCGCCGCCGACGACGCCCCGGACGCGGGGCCGTACGACATCGTGCCGTTCACCGAGACCGACGCCGCCGAGGAGGAGCGGCGGCCCGACGCCGCGGCGCCGGACGGCGTGCCCACGGCGCCCCCGCCGGCCGTCGCCGGGCCGCCCGGCCGCACCGCCGCCAAGGCCGGCCCGGACGACGCCGAGCGGCCGGACCCGGGCGACGCGGCGGCGGATCGCCCGGCCGCGCCCGCCACCGGCTCGCCCGCGCCGGTCGGCGTCAGTCACGAGCCTCCGATCCCCGACTCGGCCGCGCTGCCGGCGCCGCTCCCGGCCGGGCCCGCGGCGCCGTCCTCGGACTCATCCGGCGGGCCGGCGTCCGGTGGGCCCGCCGCCGATCCGCGTTCCCCGGGTGCGGAGGGGCCGCAGGCCGCGCCGGAGGCGCCGCGGCCGGTTCCGGACGCCGGCGACGCCGTGGCCGACTCGGCCGACACCCGGCCGGTGGGCCCGGCGAAGGAGAAGGGGCGGCGCCGCCTGTGGCGCCGCCGCTCGGCGGGCGCGGCCACGGAAGACGCGCCCGCGGACGTCCGGCCGGGGGCCGGGGAGGTCGCAGACCGGGAATCGGCGGATGAGGCCGGGCCACGCGACGTCGCGGCTGCCGGGGACGCGGCCGAGACGCCCACCGCCCGGCTGCGCGGCAACCGGCCGGTCCGGTGGGGTGACCTGGTGCGGCGGCCCGCGGACGACGGTACGGCCCGCCCGGGTGCGGAGCGGGATGCGCGAGCGCCGGCCGCCGCGGTCGACGCGCCCGGCGCCGAGGCGGCGGACGAGCCGAAGGACGATCCAAAGGACACTGTCGTGAGCCCGCGGGACCGGGACGCCGCGGCCGGTGAGGCCGTGACCGAGGAGACGGGCACGCGGGTGTGGCCGCCCGCCACGTCACCCGCCCAGGCGTCCACCGGTGAATCGGCGGACGAGCCCGGCGCGGACCCGGACGCGGCCGAGCCGTCCGAGGCGGAGAAGGACACGCGGCCGTACCCGCACGTCCGCAAGCGGCATCAGCCGCTCCCGCGGGGTACGGCGGACGCCGATCCGGGCACCGGCGGCTCGCTCACCGGGCCCACGGTGCCCCTCGCCCCGCCGTCCGGGCGGATGCGCAGCAGCCCGACGCCACCGCAGGACTGACCGGCCCGGCGATGGCGTTCGGCCGCTCTTCCGCACGCGGGGAAGGACGGGACGCCCGCTGAAGCCGTGGCCGCCCCCGGCGGACGCGCTACGGCACGGACGTCAGGGCCTGCTGGCGCCCCGGCGCCCGCGGACGCCCGCCACGATCCCGACACCGACGACCGCGAGGACGATCTGCATGAGCAGCTCGATCCAGTCGATCCCCGGCGTCGTGGCGACCCCGAGTACCTGGGCGATCGCGGTACCTATCAATGCCGCGACGATGCCCACGACGATCGTGAGGATCCAGCCGATGGCCTGGCGTCCGGGCAGCAGCAGGCGGGCGAGCGCACCGATGATCGCACCGACGATGATGGCGCCGATGATGGCACTGACGGTCATTGCGACCTCCCCTTGAGGGTGACGACTTGGCTCTCGTTCCTGAGCGCTACCCTTCCCGCGCCGGTTCATCCCCCTGGTGAAAAATTCGCAGGTCAGACGGTAGATCGTCCGCCATCGCCTCGTTCGCACCGCTTCCTTCGGGCAGGTCGGCGCGCCGTACGCGACAACGGGCCGATCGGCGAGCCGCGCTGATCGCCGCCGCGGCGCGCCCGCGGAGCGCTCCTCCGCCCCGAAAGCTGTATGGATCGCCCCGCGTCGAGGTCGGGGGGAGGTCGTGCCGCCCCGTCCTCGGGGCACTGGTGAGGTGCCCGCGATGCCCCGACCACCGGGACACTCCCAAGGCGCACGTGATTTCGGGATTCGCCCTCCGAGGGAACAGGGCGCAGGCCCTGCTCCGCGCGTGGCCGCCGCGCCGCACGGCACCCGAATCGCCCGAATGTTCCGGACACCGGTACGCAGACGGCCGGCCGCGAACCGGTGCCGGCTCCGGATGAGGCCGCCGGACCCCGGCAATACGGCCGGAACGCACCGGTCGAGCCCGGGCAATGGGCGGGCAAAGGCGGGCGGCCGCCGGTGAGCGGGCCGGATGTCCGAGAAGGGACGCTGTGTCCGCGGCCGGCGGGCATGGCAAAGGCCGCGGCGGCCCGCCTTCCGTGGCGGTCCCGCAGAGGTCGCGGGTTCACCACGGGCGGCAGGCCGCCGCGGCCGATGCTCGAAGACTCGCTTCGCCGCCGCGACGATGCTCCGCCGGTGCGCGCCCGGCGGCGTCCCGGACGCCACCTCGGCCGACCGCCGGGTGGGGAGGCATGCCGGGCGCGCGGCGTGCAGGCGTGGTCAGCCGGAGACGGCGGGATCGGCGGGGATGACGAGGGCGGTGGCGATGGCGGCGATGCCCTCGCCGCGGCCGGTGAGGCCGAGACCGTCGGTGGTGGTCGCGCTCACGCTCACCGGCGCGCCGATCGCGGCCGAGAGCGCCTTCTCGGCCTCGGCACGGCGCGGCGCCAGCTTGGGACGGTTGCCGACCACCTGGATGGCGACGTTACCGATCCGGAAGCCGGCGGCGCGCACCCGCCGCGCGGTCTCCTCCAGCAGGGCGACGCCGGAGGCACCCGCCCAGCGCGGGTCGGACGTGCCGAACACCTGGCCGAGGTCGCCGAGGCCGGACGCGGACAGCAACGCGTCGCACGCGGCGTGCGCGGCCGCGTCGCCGTCCGAGTGCCCGGCCAGGCCCGTCTCGTCGGGCCAGAACAGCCCCGCCAGGTGGAGCGGGCGGCCCGATGCGAAAGGGTGGACGTCAATTCCGACGCCCACCCTGGGCATGACCTGCAAAGCCTCGGCGTCCCGCCTGGGACCGTCGTTCAGCTGCACGAGGTGGCGAGAACTTCGTCGAGCAGCGCCTCGGCCTTGTCCTCGTTCGTCTTCTCGGCGAGCGCGAGCTCGCTGACGAGGATCTGCCGGGCCTTGGCGAGCATGCGCTTCTCGCCGGCGGACAGGCCGCGCTCCTTGTCCCTCCGCCACAGGTCGCGGACGACCTCGGCCACCTTGTTGACGTCACCGGACGCCAGCTTCTCGAGGTTCGCCTTGTAGCGACGGGACCAGTTCGTGGGTTCTTCGGTGTGCGGCATGCGCAGCACATCGAAAACACGCTCGAGCCCTTCCTGCCCGACAACGTCGCGCACACCGACGAGCTCGGCGTTGTCGGCGGGAACCTGTACGGTAAGGTCGCCCTTGTCGACCTTGAGGACCAGGTAGGTCCTCTCCTCGCCCTTGATGACGCGGGTCGTAATGGCTTCGATCCGAGCAGCCCCGTGGTGGGGGTAGACGACAGTGTCGCCGACCTGGAAAGTCATGTGAGAAGTACCCCTTCCGCTATCTCCAGAGTACCACGCCTTTACAGCCTCCCGGAACAGTGAAATCAACATAACCGCAGGTCAAGCGGTCATTTTAGGGCTTGACAAGGGTTCGATGATGTGCTTCGTGATCCTTTATCCGGGACATGACCTGCGCTCCGAGCGGCTTTTCCACCACACCAGGGTGCCTCATCCACGGCCGGACGGCACGGATAAGGTTGTCTGCCGACAAACATCAGTTGTACCAAGGAGACCACTGCCGTGACCCGCACCAGCCGACCCAGGGTGCTCGCCGTCGCCGCGCTCCTCGCCGTCGCCCCGGCTCTGGGCGCGTGTGGCGCAGGTTTCGACGCCAACCTGGCTCAGCCGTACACCCCGACCGAGGCCGCTGAGGCGTCGCAGAACGGCATCACCGTTGCGCAGGCGTTCATCCTCGGCCCGGAATCGGGTCAGACCCTCGCCGCAGGCTCGGCCGCGCCTCTCTACCTCACCATGGTGAACGACAACGCCACGGCCGACCAGCTCAGCGGCATCTCCATCGACCCGCAGTTCGCGGAGACCGCCCGGACCTCCACCACGATCTCCCTTCCGCCGAAGGTCCTGGTGAAGAGCGCGAACCCCGAGCCGCAGATCACGGTGGAGAACCTGAAGAAGCCGCTGCGCGGCGGGGAGAACGTGCGGCTGACGCTCCAGTTCCAGAACGCGGGCGCCATCACCATGAACGTGCCGGTGATCGCCCGCTCCCGGGAGTTCGCCACCTACCAGCCCGCGCCGAACTCCACGCAGGGCGCCGAGGCGACCCCGACCGAGTCCCCGACCGACGACGCGTCGCCGGCCACGTCGCCCGAGGCGACCGAGTCGCCCAGCCCGGAGGCGACCGAGGCCGCCGAGTAAGGCGGCGGGTACGGCACCGCGCCGCGGTGCCCGGCCGTACCGCCGCCGGGGCCGCCGCCTCACCCCGCGGCGGGCCACGCCCGCCGCGCTCCAGGTTCCCGCGACCGACCGCCCCGCGCCGGACGCCGACGACGGGGCCGAGCCGGGCCACCTCCCCTTCCCGCACGCCACCACGCCGCACCGGTCAGGCGGCACCGCCTGACCGGTGAGATCGCCCGGCTCCGGCCCGCACCTCCCCACACCCACCGCGCCAGGGCGCGCCACGGCCGCGCACACACCGCCGACGGCGGCCGGGAGCGCACCGGTATCGGCCGGGGCGGTCGCACCCGCGTCGCCCGCGTGACACGCGTACCTGTCCGCGCAGCGGATTGCACCCATACCTAGGAGGAGGGGAACGGGGAGCGTCACGGTTCGGCGGCGCTCGGCCCGCTGCGGGCCGCCGCGCGTGCCGCATCGCCACCGAAACGCGGACGCAGCGGCGGCCGCCCCGGCGTCCGCCGGCCGCTACCCCGGTCGATGCACGCCGTGCCGGGCACGCCGCCGCTCGCGGCCGAGCAGGGCATCGGCAGGCGGAGGCGGGCGCATCGCGCCGTCGGCGACGTCGCTTCGGGTCCCCGGCACGCCAGACCGGCCCGCCACCGCTACCGGGACACGAAGTAAATAGGAGAGCCCACCGCTCGGCCCCTGCGCAACCGTGCCTGCGACCCGCCGGGCCGCAACGCACGCGACATCCCCAGGGACGCAGCGGCACATCGGACCTCCGGCCGTCGCCGCACCACGCCACACGTCACCGCGCGCGGCCGATCGTGGCCGGGAAGCGCGCCGACGGGCGGAGGCGGGTGCAGCGCATCGGCCTCGTCACTTCGCGCCGCCCGCCGGCCGTGGCGACCTGCGCCGACGCCCGCCGGCCGCCGTACGGAGCGCAGGCTGCATACGACGGACCGAGCCACGGGGTCGAGACCGCCACCGGAGTACGGACGCGACGCCCGCCGGTTCGGCCACGACCCGATCGGAGCGTGCGAACGCCCCACAACGACACCGCGGTCAGGGGGCGCTGCGGCCGCCATACGCCAGGGTGGGACAGGCGCGGCCCGCCGCCCGGCGACGGGACGCCGCGCAGGCCGGGTCACCTGCGCGGCACGTGGCGCGCGCTCCGGACTCGGGCCGGAGCGGCCGTCACTCCTCGTCGGCGGGGTCGAACTTGTAGCCGAGCCCGCGCACGGTGAGGATGCAGCGCGGACGCGCCGGATCCAGCTCGATCTTGGCGCGCAGCCGCTTGATGTGGACGTCGAGGGTCTTGGTGTCGCCGACGTAGTCGGCCCCCCAGACGCGGTCGATGAGCTGGCCGCGGGTGAGCACCCGACCGGCGTTGCGCAGCAGCACCTCGAGCAGCTCGAACTCCTTGAGCGGCAGCTGCACGGTCTGGCCGCGCACGGTCACCACGTGCCGGTCCACGTCCATGCGTACCGGCCCCACGCTGAGCACGGACGGCTCCGGCTCGTCGGAGTCGCGGTGGCGGCGCAGCACGGCCCGCATGCGGGCCACGAGCTCCCGGGAGGAGAACGGCTTGGTGACGTAGTCGTCGGCGCCGAGCTCCAGCCCGACCACCTTGTCGATCTCGCTGTCCTTCGCGGTCAGCATGATCACCGGCACCTTGGACCGCTGCCGCAGCGAGCGGCACACCTCGGTCCCGGGCAGGCCGGGCAGCATGAGGTCGAGCAGTACGAGGTCGGCCCCGTTGCGGTCGAAGACCTCGAGCGCCTCGGGCCCGGTCGTGGCGACCGCGACCTCGAAGCCCTCCTTGCGGAGCATGTACGAAAGCGCGTCGGAGAACGACTCCTCGTCCTCGACCACGAGTACCCGGGTCATCAGCCTTCCTCCGTTGTGGGTTGGACCGGGGGTGTCGCGCCGGCGCGGCCAGGCGCGGTCGGCGTGCGTCCTGCCAAGGGTTCCGCTCCTGGGGTACGGCCTGCGACGGCCGATCCGATGCGCGTGGGGCGTCGAACGGGCCGGGGTGGTCACGTCGCGGCCTCCATGGGGGTACCGGTGCGGGGTTCCGGGACGCCGCCGTAGGCGGGCAGGCGCAGCGTGAAGGTGGAACCGGAGCCCTCCTTGCTCCACACCGTGACCTCCCCGCCGTGCGCGACGGCGACGTGCTTGACGATGGCGAGGCCGAGGCCGGTGCCGCCGGTGGCGCGGGAGCGGGCCGCGTCCACCCGGAAGAAGCGTTCGAAGATGCGCTGCTGGGCGCTCTCCGGGATGCCGATGCCCTGGTCGCTCACGCTGATCTCGACCACGTCGCCGACCGAGCGGGCGCTGATGACCACGCGGGTGTGCTCCGGGCTGTAGTTGATCGCGTTGTCGATGAGGTTGCGCAGCGCGGTGACGAGCAGGTCCTCGTCGCCGTAGATGCGCAGGCCCTCGACGCCGGCGGCGACGAGGGAGATGTCCTTCGCCGCGGCGCGGGTGTTGCAGCGGTCGATCGCCTCGGTCACGGCCTCCTGCACGGAGACCGGGCCGGGGTTGGGGATCGGCTCCCCGCCCTGGATGCGGGACAGCGTGATCAGGTCCTGGACGAGGTGGGTGAGCCGGGCCGCCTCGTGCTGCATGCGGCCGGCGAAGCGCTTCACCGCCTCGGGGTCGTCGGCGGCGTCCTGCACGGTCTCGGCGAGCAGGTGGAGCGCGCCGACCGGGGTCTTGAGCTCATGGCTGACGTTGGCGACGAAGTCGCGCCGCACCGCCTCGACGCGGCGGCGCTCGGTCTGGTCCTCGGCGAGCACGAGCACCTGGCCGTGCGGGCCGAGCGGGGCGACCCGCACCGCGAAGCTCGTGCTCTCCTGGCCGAACTTCTGGCCGGGGACCTCGATCTCGCTCTCCCGGATCTCCCCGTCCATGCGCACCCGGCGGGCCATCGCGCGCAGCTCCGCGGGCACCAGCTCCTCGCCGCGCACCAGGCCGAAGGCGCGGGCGGCCGAGCTGGCGCGCAGCACCCGGTCGTCGCGGTCGAGCACCACGGCCGAGGACGGCAGTACGGCGAGCACCGAGGCGACCCCCGCGGGCAGGGTGCGCTCCGGATCCTGCTCGGCCGGCTTCTCCCGCCGCTCGAGGCCGCCGCGCATCGCGGCCATCGCCAGCGCGCCCACCAGGAAGCCCGCGAGCGCGGCCAGACAGGCCAGCAGTTCACTGCTCATGCGGCCGCCCTCTCGCCACGGTCACTCGCACCGCTCGTCCTCACCCCGCCTCGCCGTACCGGGTCGTGCGGCGCGCGGGTGCCGCGGCGTCCGGGCCCCTCGCCGCCGCCGTGGCCGGAGTCCGGCCGGCTCGCTCCGGGCCGGAAAGCGTGCCGTGCACCCGTTCGCCCGTTCTCGCCTCGATGGTAGGCGGGCGGGCGGAGTTGTCGCCCTCCCCACCGGCCCTCTTACCGGAATGTTCACCTTCTGGTCGGAGTTCGTTCACGGACCGGCGCGTACCGTTGCGGCATGCGCGACGCTTACCACGAGGAACTCGACTCACTCACCGCCCGCCTGGTGGAGATGACGCGCCTGGTGCGGTCCGCGCTCTCCCGGGCCACGACCGCGTTGCTCGACGCCGACCTGCACCTCGCGGAGAGCGTGATCTCCCACGACCGGGAGATCGACGAGATCCACGCCGAGGTGGAGACCCGGATCTACGAGCTCATGGCCACCCAGCAGCCGGTCGCCGTGGACCTGCGCACGGTGATCTCGGCGCTGCGCATGGTAACCGACCTGGAGCGCATGGGCGACCTCGCCGAGCACATCGCGAAGGTGGCCCGCATGCGGCACCCGGAGACCGCGGTGCCGGTGGAGCTGCGGGACACCGTCGTGGAGATGGACCAGGTCGCCGAGCGGATCGTCAGCAAGGCCGGCACCTGCATCGCCACCCGGGACATCGGCCTCGCCAAGGAGCTGGAGAGCGACGACGACGCGATGGACCGGCTGCACCGCCGCCTGTTCCGGGTGCTGCTGTCGAAGGACTGGTCGCACGGCATGGAGGCGGCGATCGACCTCACCCTGATCGGCCGCTACTACGAGCGGTACGCCGACCACGCGGTGCGGGTCGCCCGCGAGGTCGTCTACCTCGTCACGGGCTCCCGCACCCCGGCCGGCACGCCGGCCTGAGCGGACGCCACCCGCCCGCGGGACGCGCGGGCGTCCGGTGCCGCGCGGGCACGCGCCCGCGTGCCGCCGGCGCGGGCTCCGGCCCGGTCGCCCGAGCGGGCCCGCACCCGCACGTCACCGCCGGCTCACGCCCACGCGCCGCCCGCGCGGGCCCGGCCTCCGCGGGAGGTCACCGGCCCTGGTTGGCCACGGCCTGGATGGCGGCCTCGGCCGCCTCCGGGTCGAGGTACTCGCCGCCGGGCTTGACCGGGCGGAAGTTCTCGTCGAGCTCGTAGCGCAGCGGGATGCCGGTGGGGATGTTGAGCTGGGCGATCTCCTGGTCGCCGATGCCGTCCAGGTGCTTGACGAGGGCGCGCAGCGAGTTGCCGTGCGCCACGACGAGCACCGTGCGGCCCGCGGCGAGGTCCGGCACGATCGCGTCGTACCAGTACGGCAGCAGCCGCGCCACCACGTCCTTGAGGCACTCGGTCCGCGGCAGCAGCTCGGGCGGCAGCGTCGCGTACCGCGGGTCGTTCACCTGCGAGTACTCGTCGTCGTCCGCGATCGGCGGCGGCGGCACGTCGTAGGAACGGCGCCACAGCATGAACTGCTCGTCGCCGAACTGCTCACGGGTCTGCGCCTTGTTCTTGCCCTGGAGCGCGCCGTAGTGCCGCTCGTTCAGCCGCCAGCTCCGGCGCACCGGCAGCCAGTGCAGGTCGGCGGCGTCGAGCGCGAAGTAGGCCGTCTGGATCGCCCGGGTCAGTACCGAGGTGTGGACCACGTCGGGCCGCAGCCCGGCCTCGACGAGCAGCCGCCCGCCCCGGGCCGCCTCCTGCTCGCCGGTGGGCGACAGCCGTACGTCCACCCAGCCGGTGAACAGCCCCTTCGCGTTCCACTCGCTTTCGCCATGCCGCAGCAGCACCAAAGTCGCCATGGAACGGAGCTTATCCGGTGCCCTGGCCGCGGTCCGCGGTGGCGAGCGAACTGTGGAAAACCCCTCAGCCGCCGGTCGCGCCGTCCCCGGCGGCGCCGTTTTCCGAGGCGCCGTTCCCGGAGGAGCCGTTCCCCGGCCGGCCCGCCCCGTCGGTACGGCGGGCGGGGTCGGCGAACCGGGCGAAGGCCTGCAGGTTCGCCAGCGACTCGCCGCGCTTCACCCGCCAGTCCCACTCGCGGCGGATCGCGGACGCGAAGCCGAGCTCGAGCGCCCGGTCGAAGTTCTCGTCCGCGTAGGTGAGCACGCAGCCGAGCAGCCGGTCGATCTCCTCGGCCGACACCGACTCCAGCGCCACCCGGCCCACCAGGTAGACGTCGCCGACCGGGTCGAGGGCGAAGTGCACGCCGTAGGTGCCGCCGTTCCGGGTGAGCAGGAACCGGTAGAACTCCGCGTGGTTCTCGTCCGGCTGCCGGCAGAAGAACGCCTCGACGTGCAGCGCGTGGTCCTCGACGATGAGCCAGCACATCGTGACGAGCTTGTGCCGCCCCTCCAGCCGGACGAGGAACGCCTCGTGCCGCGGGCGCTCGAAGCTCACGCCGGTCTCGGCGAGCGTCCGCTCGATCACCTCGATCGCCCGGGCGGCCGCGGGCGTGACCGTGCCGGACGTGGACAGCCCGCCCATCACCGGGCCGTCGGTGCCGCCGGCCGGCAGCGTCGCCGGATCGCTCACAGGTTCACCACCACCGGGGTGCGATGCAGTTCGGCCATGGCATCGGTATACACCTCGGCGAGCCGGGCCGCCGTCGCCGACCAGCCGAACGCGGCCGCGTGGTCCTGCGCGGCGCGGGACATCGTTGCGCGCCGCCCGGGCTCGTCGAGCAGGCGGCGCAGCGCCCGCGCCCAGTCCCGCGGGTCGTGGCCCTCGACGAGCACCCCGGACACCCCGTCCCGTACGGCGGTGCGCAGCCCGCCCACGGCCGCGGCGCACACCGGCGTGCCGCACGCCTGGGACTCCAGCGCCACCAGGCCGAACGACTCGTTGTGCGACGGCACCACGGTGAGGTCGGCCGCGCGGTACCAGTCGGCGAGCTCGGCGTGCGGCACCGGGGGCTCGAGCCGTACCACGTCCGAGATGCCGAGCTCGGCGGCGAGGTCGACCAGGTGCGAGGGGCGGGCGCGGCCGTTGCCGCTCGGCCCCCCGACGCAGGCCACCACGAGCCGCCCGCGCAGCGCGGGGTCCTCCTCGAGCAGGCACGCGGCGGCGCGGAGCAGCGTGTCCGGGCCCTTGAGCGGCTGGATGCGGCCGACGAACAGCAGCACGTGCGCCCCGGCGGGCAGGCCGAGCCGGGCGCGGGCCGCGTCCTTCGGGCCCGGGCGGAACACCGACAGGTTCACCCCGGGGCTGACCACGGTCACCCGCTCCTCCGGCGCGCCGTACAGCTCGATGAGCTCGCCCGCCTCGGCGGCGGTGTTCGCCACCAGCCGGTCGGCGACCTGGACCACCTGCTCCTCGCCGAGCACGCGCATCGCGGGCTCGGGGCGGTCGCCCTCGGCGAGCAGCAGGTTCTTCACCTTCGCCATCGTGTGCATGGTGTGCACCAGCGGCACGCCCCAGCGCTCCTTGGCGAGCCAGCCGACCTGGCCGGAGAGCCAGTAGTGGGAGTGGATCACGTCGTAGCGCCCCGGCTCGAACGCCGCCTCGGTGCGCAGCACGCCCCCGGCGAACGCGCACAGCTGGCCGGACAGGTCCTCCTTGTCCAGCTCCTCGTACGGCCCGGCCGTGACGTGCCGCACCAGCACCCCGGGTGCGAGCTCGACGACGGGCGGCAGGTCGCGCGCGGTGCGGCGGGTGAAGATCTCGGTCTCGACGCCCATCTCGGCGAGGCGCTTGGCGACCTCGACGATGTAGACGTTCATCCCGCCTGCATCCCCGGTCCCCGGCTGGTCGAGCGGGGACGTGTGCACGCTGATCGTCGCGACCCGGTTGACCCGGCGCCTGCCGACCGCGGGGCGCGGCATGAACACCACCTCCGATGCAAGCGGGCACAATCCCCGAAAGCAATACAACCTCGGGTATATCACCCGGCATTCCCTCGGCCTCCGCCGCGAACGGTGATCGGCGTCCTGCGCCCCGCGCGGCCGCGCCGCCGGTCCGGGACGACGAGGGGCGCCCCGGCCGGCACCCGCACCGCGGCGTTCGCGGCGCGGTGAAAGGTTCGCGGGCCGACGGGGCGGGGGCACGTCCGCCCCGCCCGGCTGGTAGGAAGGGACCCATGACGAAGACGGCAGTGGTGACGGGTGCAAGCAGCGGCATCGGCGCCGCCACCGCGCGGCGGCTCGCCGCCGAGGGCTACCACGTGGTCGCCGCCGCCCGGCGGCGCGACCGGCTCGACAGGCTCGCCGCCGAGGTCGGCGTCGCCGAGGGCGGCGGGCCCGGCATCACCCCCGTGACGCTCGACGTCACCTCGCAGGAGTCGGTGGACGCCCTCGCCGCCTCGCTCGGCCGCTGCGATGTGCTGGTGAACAACGCCGGCGGCGCGATCGGCCTGGAGCCGGTCGCCGAGGCCGACCCCGCCGACTGGCAGCGCATGTACGAGGTGAACGTGCTCGGCTCGATGCGCGTCACCAAGGCGCTGCTGCCCAAGCTCATCGCCTCCGGCGACGGCGTGATCGTCATGCTCACCTCGACCGCGGGCTTCGTCGTGTACGAGGGCGGCGGCGGGTACACCGCGGCCAAGCACGGCCAGTCCGCGCTCGCCGAGACGCTGCGGCTTGAGCTGTGCGGCGAGCCGGTCCGCGTGGTGGAGGTCGCGCCCGGCATGGTGAAGACCGAGGAGTTCTCGCTCGTCCGGTTCCGCGGCGACGCCGAGCGCGCCGCGGCCGTGTACGCGGGCGTGCCCGACCCGCTCACCGCCGACGACGTGGCGGACGCGATCGCCTGGTGCGTCACCCGGCCCGCGCACGTCAACATCGACCGGCTGGTGATCCGGCCCCGCGCCCAGGCCGCGCAGCACAAGGTGCACCGCGTGACCACCGGCTGAGCGCCGCCCCCACGTCCCCGTTCCCCCGATCCCCCGACCGCCCGCGATGAGGCTCCCCCGCGCCGTGTCCCGCCGCCGCTGCGGGCACGGCATCCCCGCCGCCGTCCCGCCCGCCCCGGGCCGTACCGCTCGCGAGGACGGGCCGGGCCGTACCGCGCGTGAGGCCGGGCCGCGGTGAAGCCGATCGGCACGATCACCCGCGGCACCACCGGGCACAACCGGTTGCGGCGCTCCGACCGGTGGGTCGCCGCCGTGTACGGCCGGCTGCTGCGCGCCCACGACGCCCCGCTCGTGGTCGACCTCGGCTACGGCGCCTCGCCGGTCACCACGCTGGAGCTGTTCGCCCGGCTGCGCGCGGTGTGCCCCGCGGTCGAGGTGGTCGGCGTGGAGATCGACCCGGAGCGGGTCGCGGCAGCCCTGCCGTACCGGCGGGAGGGGCTGTCGTTCGTGCGCGGCGGCTTCGAGCTGCCGGTGGGCCGCCCGCCCGTGCTCGTGCGCGCGTTCAACGTGCTGCGCCAGTACGGCGAGGCCGAGGCGTGGGCCGCCTGGGACACGCTGCGCGCCCGGCTCGCCCCGGACGGGGTGCTCGTCGAGGGCACCTGCTCGGAGATCGGCCACCGGGCGGTGTGGGTGGCGATCGGCCCGGAGGGGCCGCGCACGGTCACCTTCGCCGCCCGGTTCACCGGCTTCGACCGGCCCTCGGACCTCGCCGAGCGGCTGCCCAAGACGCTGATCCACCGCAACGTGCCGGGCGAACGCGTGCACGCGTTCCTGCGCGACTTCGACCGCGCCTGGGCGGCCTGCGCCCCCTACCGGGCGTTCGGCACGCGGCAGCGGTGGATCGAGACCGCGGCCCTGCTCGCCCGGGACTGGCCGATCCCGACCACCCCGCCGCTCGGCGGGCGGGCCCGCTGGCGGCTCGGCGAGCTCACCGTCGCCTGGGAGGCGGTCGCCCCCTGAGCGCCGCGCCCGGTCAGCTCTCGCCGAGCGCGGCGGCGAAGGCGCCGTGCGCCCGGGCGTCGAACAGCACGAACCGCACCTCCGCGACCGCGGTCTCGGCCCGCCGTACCGCGTCCAGCGCGATCTCGGCCGCGCTCTCCATCGGCCAGCCGAACGCGCCGGTGGAGATCGCGGGGAACGCCACCGTGGCCGCGCCGAGCTCGTCGGCGACCGCGAGCGAGGTGGTGTAGCAGGAGGCGAGCAGGTGGGAGCGGTCCTCCCGGGTGGAGTAGACGGGGCCCACCGTGTGGATCACCCAGCGGGCGGGCAGCCGCCCGGCCGTGGTCGCGACCGCCTGCCCGGTCGGCAGGCCCTCCGGGTACCGGGTTTCGCGCAGCCTCCGGCACTCGGCGAGGATCTCCGGCCCGCCCCGCCGGTGGATCGCGCCGTCCACGCCACCGCCGCCGAGCAGGCTGGAGTTCGCCGCGTTGACGATCGCGTCCACCCGCTGCTCGGTGATGTCCCCCCGGACCAGCGTGATGCGCACGCCCACGTGAGCCTCACCCCTCGACCCTTGCAGTGCTCTTTGCAGTGC